>Ga0070731_10000252_pt1 | contig 88431 bp, 67 predicted proteins | sample Coa_R1_2_FD_66448 | JGI IMG/M metagenome (GOLD analysis project Ga0070731, IMG submission 66448) | Surface soil microbial communities from Centralia Pennsylvania, which are recovering from an underground coalmine fire - Coalmine... | ecosystem: Environmental > Terrestrial > Soil > Unclassified ... | reverse complement strand
CGGGACGCCGATGATGACCTCGTACACCGTCAATCCGGTCAATGGGGCGCTCACTCTGAGTTCCGCCACCGCCCCCCTTCCCACGGTCGCGACCGCCTCGGCCTTCGCGATCGACCCGGGACTCAACTACGCCTACGTCGTCGACGGCAGCGCGGCGGGCGCCGTGCAGTCGTATACCCTTTCGGGCACCGGGGCCTTGACCGCCCTGGGCGCGCCCGTCTCCACCGGCACCGCCCCCACGACTCCCGTGGGGATCGCGGTCACCCCCAACGGCGGCCTGGTCTACGTCATCAATCAGACGAGCGGGACGATCGCCGGGTTCCTAGGAGGCAGTCTCACGCCGGTGACGGTCTCGCCGTTCGTGACCGGTCCGACCCCCACCGACATCCGAATCGACCCCTCGGGGCTCTACGTCTTCGTCCTGTGCCAGGGAGTGCTGCCGTCCATTTGGGTCTATGCGATCAATTACTCCACCGGAGGATTGGCCACGGTGTCCGGGTCGCCCTTCCCGGTGGCAGGAGTGGGCACACCGACGTATCTGGGCGTCGATCCCCTGAACCGGTTCGTGTGGACGGGGGGCGGCAGCCAAGTGAGCGTCTTCTCCCTCGACGTCTTGACCGGCGTACTCTCCGCGGCGCCCGGCAACACCTTTGCGATTACGGGCGGGGGAAGCGCCCTCTCCCTCACGGTCGATCCCTCCGGCCAGCTCGCCTTCCTGTCGATGTCCGGAGGCTCGATCTCCACGCTCGCGGTTCAAGCCGACGGAACGCTGACGGGGCCGACCCTGGCCTCGACGGTCGCCCTTGCCCGGGTGCGCACCCGAGGCGCGACGCCGAGCGCGGTCGCGCTCGTCCAGTCGACCGCGTCGGTCCTCCGGACCCCGTCCTTCGCCTATGTGGGAAGCTCGGCGGGCCTTTCGGGGTTCTCTCTCACGGCCGGCACCGGTCAACTGACCCCCCTGGGCGGGTCGCCCTTTGTCGCCGGGACGGCCTTCAATTCGGTGACGGTCGATCCCTACGGGCGCTTTGCCTATGCGAGCACGACCAGCGTTCCAAGCGCCCCCCTCGGGCAGTTCACGATCAGCGGGGGCACGCTCACCGCGATCGCGGCTCCCCCCTCGATTGCCAACGCGACGGGGATTCTCGCCGATCCTTCCGGACAATATGTCCTGGTCGCCAGCGGGGCCGGCGCCGTCTCGTCGTACTCGATCGCTCCCCTGACCGGAGCGCTGACCGCGGTGAACTCGGTGCCCTTCGCCGGCCCTCAAACGCTCCTGGCCGACCCCTTGGGATCGTTCGTCCTGACGACCGGCGGGGGGACGCTGACGCTGGTTCCGGTGGATGCGGCCACGGGGACGGTCGGGGCCCCCAGCGCTGTCGCGGCGCCCGGAGGCCCGGTCGCGGCCGCCGTGGTCAGTCCCACCGGGCTGGGCGCTTTCCTGGGCTATACGAGCAACCATCTGGGCTTCGCGTCCATCGCGAGCCCCGCGGTCGTCGTCGGAAGCGCCACGCTGACGGCGATTCCTCCGGTGGGCAACATCGTCTCCCTGGCCATGGACTCCTCGGGGCTGCTTCTTTACGTGGCGGTCGACTCGGGATCAATCCTGATCTACTCGGTGGATCCCACGACCCCCACGACGCTCACGCTGCAGAATGCGGTCCTGACGAGCCCCGGAGCGTCGATCCCGCTCAGCACGGACCCTTCCGGAAGCTTCCTGTACGCGAGCCCGTCGGGAAACGGCTCGCTCTGGAGCTATGTGCCGGGAGGATTCGGGGGAACCCAGCTCCTGACGGTGCCGGGCACCCCGATCGTGGTCGGCACCAGCCCCTCGGCGGCGGCGGTCGCCCCGATCATCCAGTAGGATCGCTGACGACATGATCGCCCTTTGCCCGGTGTCCGGTCCTTCCGAGAGCTGCGCCCGATGAAGCTGCGACGGGTGTCTTGGGTCGCCGTGCTCGGGACTCTCCTGGGCTGCCATGAAGATCCGCCCGTGGTGCTCCAGTTCGCGCCGCCTCTGGTCACCGGAATCAACCTTCTGGCTCCCGGGGGACCGGCCTCGACGGGCGGCGTGATCGCGTCTCAGGGCGGTTCCGGAGGCGCGATCAGCATCTTTACCCGGAACGACCTCCGGTTGGGGGCCGCGGACGTCACCCCCGAGCCGGCCACGGCCCCCGTGTTTCCGACCACGGGCCGAATCCTCGCGACGGCGGACTTCGGCGCCCATCGGGACATCGACGTTCCGACCGGAAATATCCAGATCACGAGTCTGGTCACCACGGACGTGGCGGGCCCTCCGGGAACTCCCCGCCGGATCATCGCGGACACCGGGGACATCGTGATCCTCAGCACCCTTCAATCGGGCAGCGTCACGGGTCTGGATCCATCGGGACTGCCGCTCCACGCGATGGCGGACCTCGAACTCGATGCCCCCCAAGGAACGATCTACCTCTCCGGAGTGATCCAGACCGCGAGCGTCGACGGGATTGCCGACGGGACCAGCGGGGGCGCGCTGACCCTCGTCGCCCAGCACGTCGTCCTGCTGGGCGAAATCAACACTTCCGGAGCCTCCAGTGTGGGTCCAAAGGGCGGAGCCGGCGGCGCGGTCACCGTCACCGTTCCCCCGACGGGAGGAGGATTCCTGTTCCGAAACGGGATCCTGAATACCTTCGGGGGCCTGGGAATGGTCCAGGGAGGCAAGGCCGGAGATATCACCCTCAACATCCAGGGCGGGGCGCTGGATCTCTTCGGAACGATCACGGCCAGCGGCGGAATCAGCGACGGCTCCCTCGGACCCGTTCAAGGCGGCGCGGGAGGGGCGATCTCGCTCGTCGCCTCCGGCACCGTCACCATCAATAGCTCGATGAATTGCCGAGGTGGGGACGCCTCGACGAGCGGCGGGGTCGCCGGCGGAGGCTCCGGTGGGTCGTTCCTTCTACAGAACCTCTCGCCCGCCGCCCCCGTCGCGGTACGGTTCTATGGAACGCTCGACCTCTCCGGAGGCTCGGCCTTGTCCGAGTCGACGGGACCGGGGCCGACGACCGGCGGCCCCGGAGGAGTGGCCCAGATCGGTCAAGGGGCCTCCCCCGTCCTGTCCCTCCTGTCGGGATCGAGCACGCTCGATTCGTCGGGAGGACCCGGGGACCTCGGAGGGGCGGGGGCTGGGATTTCCTTGAGCGCCCTGGGGACCGGCACGGCGGACCTGATCGTGAGCGGATCGCTCTTTACGGTGGGCGGGCCGGGCGGAGTCGGACCGGGCGGCCCCGGAAGTCCGATTCTCCTGTCGACGGCGTCGTCCGGGAACCTGACGTTGTCCGGGCTGATTCAGTCCGACGGCGGCAGCTCTCTCGTCGATCACGGGGGGGACGCCGGCCCGATCTCGATCACCGGAACCGCGACCTCCGCGATCACCCTGAGCACCTCCGCCCGGGTGACCGCGACCGCCGGAGCCGGGGGCAGCTCCGGAGGAGCCGGCGCGGCCGGAACCATTCTAATGACCCTGACGAATGGAACCGTGACGCTGGGCGGCTCGCTTGAAACTTTGGGAGGCACGGCGCCCGTCCAGTTCACCTCCCTCGGCTCCGCCGGTCCTTCGGCCGGAGGACAAATCACGATTCAGACGGGAGCGTCGGGAAGCGGGTCGATCACCGCCCAAGGATCGCTTCTGGTCTCCGGGGGATCCTCCTCGGCCGACGCGGGAATCTCGGTGGCCGGCGGCCCCGGAGGCTCGGTGCTCCTGGCGACGCTGAGCCCGACCGGCCAGATCCAGATCGGCAGCGGCGGCATCATCCAGGCGGACGGAGGGGCCTCGACGGGATCTCGCGACGGGGGATTCGGCGGCAGCATTCGATTCACCACCTCCGGGCCTTCGATTTCCATCTCGGGATTCCTGACGGCCCTGGGAGGACCCGCCGGCGGAACCGGCGGCCTGGGCGGCACGTTCAGCGCGACCACGGACGTGGCGAATGTCGCCGGGGTGCAGCTGGGAGATGTCACGGTGCTCCCCGAAACGCTCATCGACGTCTCCGGCGGACCGGGATTTCACGGCGGCAACGCCCAGGGCGACGGCCGGCGCTTCTCGGTCAGCCTTCCGGTCGCCATCGTCCTTCAGGCGGAGGCGGTCCCGGGCAAACCCAATACCGGATCCGTCGTCAACCTGGGGGTTCTGCGGGCCGAAGGAGGCTCCCCCAGCGGCTCCGGAGGCGACGTCCTCTTCCTGGGCAGCGGAGCCGCGGGCGCCGGTGCTCCCCAGCCGGGCGCTCTCGAGCTGAGCGGATCCGGGGCCGGAGTGACCGGGGATTTCGCCGGTACCCCGTAGAGTCGACGCCGCGGCGAGTCACCAGGATCCCGCCCTTCCTGTCGGCGGAGTCGCCCCGCCCCATTCTAGTCCCACGCGTCCTGGTCGACCTCGGGCTGAAAGCCCTTCCCTCTGGATCACTCCCCGCTCCCCTGCCGGGAAAAGCGGGGGGCCTCGCGCGAATGGAGGGGACGCGTCCCGGGGGCCGTCCCGACGCCGGGGATGGTGCGCGTCTCCAGGGCGTCGCAGCGCCGGCTACCCCTCGGACGGGATTCCCGCTAGGGATTCTTGCTGCTCGGGACTAGAAGTGGATGCCGAAGCCGGCGCTGAAGGTCTGGGTCCACCCTCGGGCCCCGCCCGCCATGTAGGAGTACTCCGCTTCGACGTCCAGGGAGTAGCGCCCCCAGTAGGCGCGAAGCGAGGCCTCCACGCCGATCGAGCCGGTCAGGATATCCTTGGCATCCTGAACCGGGATGGGGGGCAGGAGATCGATCGACGTGACTTGTTCGTGCAGCCAGCCCACGTTGACGTCGGGACCGATCGAGACATCCCAGGAAAGATCGCGGTACCGGATCATCGGCCAATAGGTTCCTACCCGGAATCCGTAGGCCTCGCCGTGGATGGTGGTTTCCGTCTGGGAATTTCCCTTGATGCTATCGGCCACCGAAAAGGTGGCGGTGGCGTCGAAGGTTCCGCTGAAGTAGCCTGCCGAGATCCGGATCATGTCCAGGTCCAGGAGCACGCGCCCGCCGATCGACCGGAAGTTTTCGTCGTGCCAGCTCAACTTCTGGATCAGCGTCTCGCTCACGCCGTCGGAAAATCCCTGCACCCCGTGGGGCACGTTCAGTTCGATGCCGGTGGCCGAATAGGACTGCACGTCGGCGAAGATTCCCCGATAGACGGGATTCAACCACGTGAAGTCGAAGTCCTCCGCTCCCCAGGGTCCTTCGGGGGGCGGGGGCAGCTTCTCCTGGACCCGGTGCCGCTCCCGGGCGGGTTTCGTATCGGGGACCGGTTGAGGCTCCTGGGGGGCTTGCTGCTGCGCCCAGACGGGTGCCCTGGCAGCCAGGAGAACGAAGGCAAAAGCCAAGAAGGACCGGAGCATGTTAGCGAGGCATTCTAGCGAACTCTGGACGATTCTGCGCTCGAGAAATGTCGGCCGGCGGCGGAATTCGCCCGGAGAACCCCCTCCGCCCCCCGGAGATTCGGGATCCGCCCCACGGGTCCGCGGACCGCCGCTCCCGGCTCCTGACCCTCGCCCGGCGTGCCATTTCTGGAATGCAGATCCGGGAACTCTTGCTACACTGGCCCCCATGGCACTCGCCGCGGAGTCGCTCCAGCCGTCGGAACGCAAGATTTGGAGCGTCGGCGACCTGACCCGCCGCATCAAGAAATCCATCGAAGACACCATCCGCACCGTCTGGGTCAGCGGCGAGATCTCCAACTACCGGGGCCCCGGCCCCAGCGGCCACCTGTACTTCACCCTGAAGGACGCCGAATCCCAGATCCCCTGCGCCATGTGGAAGGGGATGGCCAACCGTCTCCGATTCACTCCCGAGAACGGCATGGAGGTCATCGCCTTCGGAAAAGTCGACGTCTACGTCCCCTACGGAAAGTACCAGCTCATCGTGGAGGACATGGAGCCCCGCGGGGTCGGATCCCTCCAGCTCAAGTTCGAACAGCTCAAGGAAAAGCTCGAGAAAGAGGGCCTCTTCGACCTCGCGCGAAAGCGGCCCCTGCCCTTCCTTCCCCGGACCCTCGCCCTGGTCACGTCGCCGACCGGAGCCGCCGTCGCGGACATGATCCGGACCCTCCGGACCCGCTTCCCGTCGCTTCACGTCGTCGTCTACCCCGTCAAGGTCCAGGGCGAAGGCGCCGCCGACGAGATCGCGGCGGCCATCGGCCACCTCAATCTGTCGATGCCCCACATCGACGTCATGATCGTCGGGCGCGGGGGCGGCTCGATCGAGGATCTCTGGGCCTTCAACGAAGAAGTCGTCGCCCGCGCCATCCACGCCTCACGCATCCCGGTCATCAGCGCCGTCGGCCACGAGACCGACACCACGATCGCCGACTTCGTCGCGGACGTCCGCGCTCTCACGCCGACCGACGGCGCCGTCAAGGCCGTTCCCCGTCAGGACGAGCTCGAGCTGGCTCTTGAAGGCCTCGACTCCGCCCTCCGTCGCGCCCTGCGGTCCCAGGCGGACCTGGCCCGGACCCGGCTCGACGGCCTTCGCGACGGCCGCGCCTTCGGACGCGTCGAGGAATCTCCCCAGCAGCTCGGGCAGCGCCTCGACGAATTGAAGGAGCGGCTCGACGTGGGGGCCCTCCAGGCCTCCGTCCACCTGAAGGGACGGCTGGACCTGCTCCGAGCCTCGCTCCGGGGCGCCCTCCCCGGCTTCGTCGATCCGCGACGGGAGCGCGTGGAGCGCCTTACCGACCAGCTCCGTGCCGACGCCCGCCGCAGCCTCGACCACGCGAAGGCCCGGCTCCGCCAGGCGGCCGCCTCCCTCGAGGCGCTCTCGCCCGTCGCCATCCTCGGGCGCGGCTATTCGATCACGCGGCTGGACTCGACCCAGGAAATCCTCAAGGAAGCCGCCCGGGTCCAACCGGGCGACCGGATCGTCACGCGGCTCGGCCAGGGCCGCATCATCTCGAAGGTGGAAGGAACGGAACCATGACGGACAAGCCCGTGAAGAAGGAGAAGTTCGAGGACTACCTGCGGCAGGTGGAGGAGACGGTCAAGTCCCTCGAAGGCGGCAAGCTCGGCCTCGAGGAGTCGATCGAGAAATACGAGACCGGCATCAAGGCCCTCCGGCAGTGTTACCTGATCCTCGACCAGGCCGAGAAGAAGATCCAGCTTCTGGTCAAGGAGAAGGACGGCAGCCTCACCGCGAAGGACTTCGAGCCGGCGGCCGAGGAGAAGTCTCCGAGGAAGAAGGACTAGTCGCCGCCGACGATTTCGCTCTTGACCGGAGCGCTTCCGCTTTCTTCAATAGCCGATCTTCTACCTTCTGCCGAAACGGTCATGATCGATCTGTCAATGACGCGAGCCCTCGAAGCCGCCCTGGACCGCCATCTTCCCAAGCGCGGCGTCCCCGCACGCCTCCAGGCGGCCATGCGGTACACGCTCTTCAATGCCGGCAAGCGGATCCGGCCCGCCCTGACTCTTCAGGTGTGCAAGGATCTGGGCGGCGACCTGCGCCTTGCCCTCCCGTCCGCCTGCGCGGTCGAATACATCCACACCTATTCGCTGATTCACGACGACCTTCCCGCGATGGACGACGACGACGTCCGCCGCGGCAAGCCCTCGAGCCACAAGAAATTCGACGAGGCGACCGCCATCCTGGCGGGCGACGCCCTCCTGACCGGGGCCTTCGAGGCGATCGCTCGGACGCCGGATCCGTCCCTGGTGGGCCCCATGGTCCTGGCCCTGGCGGAGGGGGCGGGCGCGGCAGGGATGGTGGGAGGCCAGCAGATCGACCTCTCTCCGCGGGCGGACGTGCACGAGATCCACACGAAGAAGACGGCGGCGCTCTTCCAGGCGTCGACCCACCTGGGGGCCCTCGCGGCCCGGTCTCCCAAGGCCGGACACCTAGCGAGGTATGGTCTCCACCTCGGCCTTGCCTTCCAGGCGGTTGATGATATATTAGATGCCTCAGAAGAAGGCCGCCGGAATGTCGCCCGCATCTACGGGCTCAAGAAGGCGCACCTGCTTGCGGCCCAAGAGGTTGCCGCTGCCAAGGCGGCTGTACGTTTTATGGGGGTCAACGGTGAGCGGCTCCGTCAAATCGCGGACTTCGTCCTCTCCCGAAAGCACTGACATGACCAATCTCCTCAGCAAGATCAGTGCGACGAACGACATCAAGAAGCTGGCTCCCGAGGAGCTTCCGGCCCTGGCGGCCGAGATTCGAAAGCTCATCCTCGACGTCGTCGGGAAGACCGGCGGGCACCTGGGGTCCAACCTGGGCGTCATCGAACTGACCCTGGCCCTCCATTACGCCTTCGACGTGACGAAGGATGTCATCGTCTGGGACGGCAGCTACCAGACCTACACCCACAAGATCCTGACGGGCCGGAAGGACAAATTCCCCACCCTGCGCCAGTTCGGCGGGATGTGCGGGTTCGGCTGGAAGCCCGAAAGCGAGACCGACCCCTTCAATTTCGGCCACGTCGGGACCGGCCCGGGCGCGGCGCTCGGCGTCGCGATGGCAGACGAGAAGCTCGGCCGCAAGCGCAAGGTCATCTCCGTCATCGGCGACGGGTCCATGACGGCGGGCGTCGCGCTGGAGGCGATCAACAACATCGGCACGTCGGGCAAGCCTCTCCTGATGATCCTCAACGACAACGGCATGTCGATCGCGAAGACGGTCGGCTCGCTGTCGCTCTACTTCAACGAGCTGCGCAGCGCGCCGCTCTTCCAGGAATTCAAGAACGAGGTGCACCGCGTCCTGGAGAAGATCCCCGGCGGCCAGACGGCGGAGCACATGCTCGACGCCCTGCGCCGAGGGCTGACGCAGACCATCTTTCCCAATCTCTTCACGGGACTGGGGATGCAGTACTACGGGCCGATCGACGGCCACGACATCAAGGGGCTGATCCACATCCTGCAGAACGTTCGCAGCCAGGAGAAGCCCGTCGTCCTGCACGTGGTGACCCAGAAGGGCCTCGGCCATCCGGACGCCAAGTGCGATCCGTTCGCGATGCACAAGGCGGGAACGGCGGCGGCCGACTACAAGCTGGAACCCGCCACGTCCAGCGTCCCGGCGACGCCGAAGGCCAAATCCTACACGACGGCCTTCATCGACGGGCTGTGCGAGCTGGCGGCGAAGGACAAGCGCATCATGGGAGTCACGGCCGCGATGCCCGACGGCACGGGCATCCTGGACTTCGGGAAGAAGTTCCCGGGCCGGATGATCGACGTGGGCATCAGCGAGCAGGTGGGAGTGGCGATGGCGGCCGGCATGGCCCAGGGAGGCCTCCGCCCGGTCGTCGCGATCTACTCGTCCTTCATGCAGCGCGCCTACGACATCATCTTCCAGGAGATGTGCCTGAACAACCTCCCGGTGGTGCTGGTGCTCGACCGCGCCGGGATCGCGGGCGAGGACGGTCCCACGCATCATGGCAATTTCGACATCGCTTACTTGCGCACCTTCCCCAACATGGTGCTGATGGCGCCGAAGGACGAGCGCGAGGTGAAGGAAATGCTGGCGCTGGCGCTCACCCTGAAGCAGCCGTCGGCCATCCGCCTTCCCCGCGAAAACGTGCCCGACCTGTCCCGCTTCAAGCTGCAGACGAATCCGGTGGTGCTCGGCAAGGGCGAGATGCTCGCCAAGGGCCGCCAGGGCGTCCTCCTGGCCTACGGGGTCATGGTCGACAAGGCGCTGGCCGCGAGGGAGATGCTCCTCAAGGAGGGGCTCGACATCGGGGTGGCGAACGCCCGCTTCGCCAAGCCGATCGACGCGGACCTGGCCGTCTTCCTGGCGAAGGAATACCCCTGGGTGCTCACGCTCGAGGATCACGCCACACTCGGCGGCTTCGGCGGCGCGGTGCTCGAGGCGCTCTCGCTCCGGAACGAGGATAGCTCGCGCGTCAAGATTCATGCCATCCCCGACCGCTTCCTCCAGCACGCGGATCGCAAGGAGCTGTTGAAGTTCCTGCACCTGGACCCGGAAGGCATCGCCGACGTGGTGCGGATGATCGCCGGCGGCCAAGGCCGTCCCGCGCTCGACCCCATGCAGCGGAAGCACTTCCTGTACGGAACCGGAGAGGAATAGATCGGGAGGGGAAGGTCTTCGCGATCGACGGCCCTCCGCAGACCCGAGGCGGCCTTCGGGTATCCACCGCGTCTGAGGGTTTCGACCGCCCGCCATCGTGATGCCGACAGCTTCGGCGCTCCTCCTAGCTTGGCTCCTCGGACTCCAGTCGCCCCCTCCTCCTCCCCCGCCCCCGACCGGTCCGGACGGACTTCCCCGCAAGCTCCAGGACGAGCTCCCGTCCAAGCCCCAGGAGGAAACCAAGGAGGGGGTCAGCGTCTACCCCATGCCTGCCCTCAACGCGGACAAGGATGCCGGCCTCACGTACGGCGTCTTGGGCGCCCTGCTCTTCACGGACCGGGAGGGCTTCCAGAATGCGCTCCTGTCCGCCGCCGTGGCCTACCAGCACCTGGTGAAGTTCAGCCTGGAAGTGGAGTACCGTCTCTCCCCCGAGCCGTGGCAGACCCTGGACCTGGACGGCTACTACGCGCAGCACGTCGAGAATTCCCTCCGCCTGTTCTACGAGGATTTCAAGGCGCTGGACTCCGCCTACCATGCTCGGATCGAGATCTTTGATTTCCGCTCGACCACCGACCGCTTCTTCGGCATCGGAGACAACACCCCCAAGAGCGCCGAGAGCGTCCGGACCTCCAACGAATATCGGACCGAGGTCCGTTTCGGGCCGCGGCTCGACCCCACCTTCGACATCGAGGCGACCGTCCGGTGGCGGAAGTTCCGGGTGAGCGACAGCCTCGTCACCGACCGGCCGCAGACGACCGCCGCCTATCCCGGGGTTCCCGGAATCGAAGGCGGCTCGGTCCTGGCCGGAGGCGTCCGGCTCGTGCACGACTCCCGCGACAACCCGACCACCCCCGTGACGGGCGTCTTCATGAACGCCTACTTCGAGCGCGCCGAGGATTTCGCGCCCGACAAGGAGTACGCCTACTACAATGCCGGCGCCTCCGTCGTCTCCCTGTGGCCGATGGACAAGACCCAGCAGTTCGTGACGGTGGTGAATGTGGCGTCCCAGCTGGCCATCGGCGATTATGTCCCCTTCTGGGAACTTCCCACGCTCGGGGGGATCAGCACGCTTCGGAGCTATAACAACGCCCGCTTCACGAACCGGGGGATGCTCGTCGTCAATCTCGAGGAACGAATCCGGGTCTACGAGACGAGCCTGGAAGGCGTCAGCGGCGAAGTCCAACTCGCCCCCTTCTTCGACACGGGCAAGGTCTACGATTCCGCCGATGACCTGGTGGGCCGCGGCGTGATCGAGAACTTCCATTGGAGCGCCGGAATCGGGATCCGCGGGGTCGTGAAGCCGTCGTTCGTCGGTCGCCTCGATATCGGCTTCGGAGGCCGCGAAGGAGTGGGCATCGTCGTCGGCCTCGACTACCCATTCTAGGGAGGCCCTGGCGGCTCAGCTTCTTCTTGCATGACCCGCGCGGACCACTATAATCCACTCCCTCGGACGTCGGTCTTTTGGGGGCGCGTGGCGGAACTGGCAGACGCGCTAGGTTCAGGACCTAGTGGCCGCAAGGTCGTGGAGGTTCGATTCCTCTCGCGCCCACCATTAAACCCCGGTCGTTATCCTCGTGGGAATCATGGGGATACGACCGGGTTTCGGTGCCGACGGCAAGAGCCATAGCTTCCCCTTCGACTCCCTTTCGACTGTTTTTCATATCCGACGTGCTGAGCGCCTCTTCCAGCACCTCAACCGCGGCGCGGAGCCGCTCCGCGTTGGGCCGCCCGTAAGTATTCATCGTCAGTTCGGGGCTCTCGTGCCAGACAAGAGTTTGGGCCGTCTTCACGCTAAAACCAAGCTCGATGCGCACGTTTCGCCAATGGGTGAATGACAACCGCCACCAGCAGGAAGGTTATCGAGCGGGGCGATTGCTTTGTATTCTCCATCGCTCCAGCAGGCTGACCTTCCCAAACTTCTTGCATAACAAGCAATCTGAGATTGAAGAATCATGCTCAGAGTCTGTGGGCGCGGGTAGGACGAGTTTTCCGGAGCCCTGTCACTCAGGGCATTCGAACAGGGGGACAAGAACAACAACTAGTGTAACGACTAGAAGAACCCCTCCCACAAGGAAGGTCATCCCGAGACCAGAGGGGCTAGAATCAGGCATAAATAGCCCTTTCGAAGGGCGGAATTACCAGGAGCAGACTCATGGAATGGGTCACCTTCTCGATAAGCCTCTATAAATTGGACGTGCAAGGTCATCAGTTTCCGTGGTGGGAGAATAGCAGGGTCCAATGCTGAAATTGAAAGATTCTTCCATGAAAGCGATTGGCGTACCAGCACCCGAAACAATCCGGCGATTCTCTATAATGACTACGAAAACGACCAAGTCCGGATGTTGGCCCAAGTAGTACGTAACAACTTTAGCGACAGCCGAAGTCGATCACCCGGTCCTGGCCACCTGCGATCGAGACCCGGCAAGCAGTGCCCTCACCATTTTCAACGATAATATCAGTCGGTGCCCAACCCACATTTGGAATGCTGATCGAGCCATCGTCTCCGAATTCGACGGACCGCTTGAGAATTCCCGAAGTCTCAAACAACCAGCCCTCGCTTCCTAGTGGCCCGACGGATGAAACCGCAGTTGTTAGAAGTCTTCCCTGATTCACCCCGATGTCCATTCTTAACGTACCGAACCAGTGGGCTCCCGGTGGATAGTTGTTGATCCGCAAGATTGAATTCAGCCCCGAGGTTAGAGTGAGCCTTACCTCCGTCCGGACGGCGTTCGCGATGCACAGGCGAACTGCTGCCGGGATTACACTTCGTGTACTTGAGAAGGCAAGAACTGCCTTGTTGCCGGCTCTTGGAATGAGCATCTCTACGGTGCTTGACATGCCGGGGTATTCCCCGCGCGCCTCGATTATTCCATCCGATTCGTCGATGATGTAGATCCAGACGCGCGAGTCGGAACCATCCTCCGCTACAGAGTATGAGGCCTCAACAATCGCGAAGGTGGACTTCGACTTCAATGGCGTTTCGACCAAGAACGTGGCCGGCGGTGGCGGTTCGGTGGGGTAGCGAGGCACCATTTGATCCAAAACAGATTCCGGACTGCCGCGGTTTGCCAACCTCGCGGGATATAGGGTACGAGCAGGTACGTGAATGAATAGGGCCGTAAGCAAAACCGCGAGCATCACGCCCGCCTTCCAGAGTCTCATTTGGTTTTGCGCGCGGGGGGTGCACGAAAGACATCCGTGCACCCCCGGTCCCCAATTATGACTGGGCTAGGCGATATAGGACGAATTCGGAGTTCGCCATGAACGCAAGCCCGCCGCCCGAGGCATGGAGTGTGATCGAGGTGACGTTTGAGGAATTGTTCTTCCAAGTGAAGCCGTTGCACTGCCGTTCGTTCGCTCCAGCCTGTGTGGCGCACGAGCCGTCGGCAAAACCTGCGCGGTACGTGCCGGACTTGACGTGGACTACGATTTTATAGGTCAAGTTCGACTGAGTGCTATTGCCGTGCAGGAAGACGCATCCTCCGCCACCGACAAATGAGGGCGTGGAGGTCTGCGCGTTGAAGATTCTCAGAATTGTGCTTCCATAGTTGTTGGCATTGGTGTCTCCATTGAACTGGATCACCGGATCAATGACGACACTCGGTGTGATATGTTTTCCGACGATGACATAGGCTTCGTCAGTGTCCCCGTTCAGCCCGGTAAAGGTTACGCTGTCCGAGCCGGTAGCCAAGGTTTGCTTGGCGACGAAGACCATCCCAGCGGATTGGAAAAGGACAGAACTATTGAGGTTAAATTCAACCGAAGCTGGAACAGTGATGGCCGCTCCCGAAACCGCGTCGGTACCGCTTAATGTGAAGGCCAGGAACAGCACGAGTCCCATCGCCAAGGAGTTGAGGAATCTATTCATAGCTAGCCCTTTCGCAGTTCAAAAAGAAAGCTGAACGAGCGGAATGTGAATTGGGCCTGCCCCATTAGGGTGGCACCGTAGATAACTGCCTGACACTGATAAAGATCTGCATGGACCGAGACACGTCTCTTTCCCCCCAGGCTTCCAGGTCCTGCCAGACCCGGTTGCCGCTATCGTCCCGGTCGCTAGAAGTCTTGGTCTGAAGTTTAACGTTCCTGGTACATTCAGTCAACGAAAGCAGTGTTAAGGACCAATCAAGGTGTGCAAAGCAAGGTTTGTCATCCTAACTTCTCACTGGTCATAGTCTAGCTGGGTCGAATAGGATGCTCGTTCCAGGCTACGGTGGAAACCGTGGAGTGTGGATTCCCATCGGAAAGGAGTGATCTCCTCGTTAGAGTGACGCTCGATGTGCGTGATGGGTATCAAAGCCCGACTTCCAAGGCCCCCAAAGATTTTGTCCGGAGGAGGCCCACTCCTATCTCTCACTTGAACCAGCGATAGCTATTTGAGATGTTTCAACAACCTGCCGGGGCTACTAAGCAACAGTTCGTCCTATCGGCGCAACGTCGTCGAATTCCGTCATGCCGAGAAGCGCTTTTCCATCCAGGCGGCTAGGCCCGAACCGAGTCCCGTGTCCGAGCGTAGACCCGCGTCGACACAACGCCTGGACGCAGAGAATTCAGGATCCTTCGGTAACCTCTTCGGGAAGTTTGGCAAAGACGAACCAATATCCGGCCAGTGTCTTGATCATGGCGCGGAGGTCTTCGCTGTCGTTCGGCTTCACGAAATACGTAGTGGCACCGGCTTCGTAGGCGCGCCGGACGTCGGACAGCTCGCGGGACGACGTCAGCACCGCGATCGGAAGGAGCCTCGAATCCGCCTGCTTACGCGCCCACTCCAGAGTCTCGAAGCCGGTCATTCCGGTGAGCTTGAGGTCCAGGAGGACGAAGGCTGGCTGCGGGAAACGCCCGCGATCGGCGAAGGGCCCCTCCGCCGAAAGGTACCGGACGGCCTCCTCTCCGCTAGGAACGGCCTGCACGTCGACCGCGACCCCGCACTTCTTGAACGCGCGTTCGACGAAGAGCCGGTCGTTCGGATCGTCCTCGACGTGAAGCACGGTGGTTCGAGAAGTGGTCATGGGGGTCCTTCCCTCCTCAATTCAAGCCAAAACGTGCTGCCCTGGCCGGGTTCCGATGCGACGCCGGCCCGGCCCCCCATCCGCTCCATCGCCTTGCGAACAATCGCCAGTCCAATGCCGGTTCCGGGATAAGTCCGATCTTCGTGGAGTCGCTGAAAGAGACCGAAAATCCGGTCGTGGTATTCTGGCGCGATCCCGATTCCCCGGTCCTCGACCAGGAGCCGCACTCCTCCGGCGCTCGCGTCGCACCGGATGACAATATCCGGAACCTTCCCAGGAAGGACGAATTTCGCCGCATTCTGGATGAGATTCGTCAGGGCCTGGACGAGGCCCCGGCGGTGGGCGAGGACCGTGGGGAGCGGCTCCTCAACCCGGACCGAAGCCTGGCGCTCGGACAGCTCTCCCTCCAAGCCGGCCAAGATTTCCCGAACCAGCGGACCGAGCTCGACGGGCTCCAGCGTAATCTCCTGCCGCACGACGCGACTGTACTCCAGGAGATCTCCCACCATGGCGTCCATTCGCTTTGCCGATTCCAGGATGCGGAGCGCGTACCCCCGGCCTTCTTCGTCCGAGGCCCCCAGGTGGTCCTCGAGCAGGATTCGGGAGAAGCCGGACATGGAACGCAAGGGCGACCGGAGGTCATGGGCGACTGAGTACGAGAAGGATTCGAGTTCGCGTAGGGCCTCCGTCAGCTTGATCGTCCGTTCCCGGACGCGCTCCTCGAGTCCGGCGTTCAGCCCGCGCACCTCGTCTTCGGCGGCCTTCCGCAGGAGGATCTCGTCCTGGGCAGCCCGATAGAGTCGGGCGTGCTCGTAGGCGAGGGCCGCCCTCTCGGCCAGGGACTGCGCCAGGACCAGGTCCTCCGCGCTGTAACTGCGGCGCGATTCCGCGGAGATGAGCGAGATGACGCCGATCACCACGCCTCCCACGATCATGGGCACCACCATGGCCGATCGGATGCCGGCCTCCCGGATGGCTCGGTAGTGCTCCTCATCCTGGGCATTCGCCCGGAGGGTTTCGTCGCTGACCTCAGGAATGAGCAGCGGCCGCCCGGTCCGGAGGACGTCCGCGACGAGCGGGCTCTTCCCGGGGTCCACGGAGAAGCGTCGCCGGAACTCCTCGGCCCATTGGAGTTTCGCCGGGTCCCGGTGGGCGGCCGCCACGCGGCGGACCGTCTCGCCTTCCTTGAGCGTCACCGTGCACCAGTCGGACAGCGGCGACCGTGCGGCGAAATCAGCGATCCGGATGATGGTCTGCTCATAATCGAGGGAGGACGAAAGGATCTCCGCCGCCTCGGCGAGGAACCGCGCCCGCTCCCGGGCCCGCTTCTGTTCCGTGATGTCGCGTTCGATCTTGGCCGCCCCGTAGACCCGGCCTTCGTGATCGCGGAGAGGGGAAACGGTCACCGCCATGTCGACTCGCACCCCGTCTTTCCGTTGCCGGATCGTTTCGTGGAATTCCACCCGTTCCCCGCGGGCGATGGTGGTGAGAATCGACCGTTCCTCGTCTGGCCGGTCTTGGGGGTGGATGATCGTGATCGGACGGCCGATTGCCTCTTCGGCCGTATACCCGAAGATCCGCTCAGCCCCCAGATTCCAGCTCGTGATCGTGCCTTCCAGGGAAATGGTCATGATCGCTTCCCCGGATGACCGCACCACCGCGGCCAAGCGCTCGGAGACCTCCTCGGCGCGCCGGCGCTCTGAAAGATCCCTCATGAATGCCGAGAACGCGGTCTCCCTGTCCGTCCGTAAGGGCGTCACCGCGAGCTCGACGGGGAACTCGGTCCCATCGCGCCGGAGGGCGAAGAGTTCGATCCGCTTTCCGAGAATCGGGCCTTCACCGGTCTTTCGGAAACGCTCCATTCCCGTCCGGTGCGCCTCCCGGAACCTGGGGGGAATGAGGGTGCCGATGAGGGGCTTCCCGAGGATTTCCCCCTCCGACCAGCCAAACATCGCTTCGGACTGGCCTCCCCATCCCGTAATGAGACCCTGCGCGTCCATGGTAACGACGGCGTCCAGGGAGCTCCCCAGGATGAGGTCGAGGCGTTCCCGGCTACGGGCGAGATCGCTCGTTCGGTCCGCGACCTGGCGCTCGAGATCCTCCCGCGCCCTCTTCTCGAGCTCTTCAACCCGCCTTCGAACGGTAATGTCCGTGATCGTCCCGACGTATCCCTTGGTCCGGCCGGCGGCATCGGTTTGGGCCTTGGCTTGCCCCAGAACCCAGGTCTCCCGTCCGTCGGGCCGGACGAAGCGGTACTCGGACCGGAACGGCGCGCGGCTCTGTGCGGCCCGGTACCATTCATCGAAGACCCTCTGACGGTCCTCAGGATGAAGGGCGTTCGCCCAGCCCTTGCCCGATGCCTCCCCGGGCGACAGCCCGGTGATGTCGCACCAATGGGCGTTGACCCAGAGACAATCCCCTTCCGCGTTGGTGTGGAAGATGCCTACCGGGGCGATCTCGGAAAGGGCGTCATACCTCGTGCGCGTCTCCCGGGCTTCGAAGGACCGCTTGTAGAGTTCGACGAAGAACGAGACCTTCGCGCGCAGGGCGTCAGGATTGATGGGTTTGGAGACGACATCGACGGCGCCCAGCGCGTAGGCACGGGCAACCTCCTCCGAGCTCGGATCGAACCCGGTCACAAAAATGATCGGCAACTGGTGGGTCGCCGGGCGGGCCCGGATGAGCTGGGCGGTCTCGAAGCCGTCCAATCCGGGCATGCGGATGTCCAGCAGGACGCAGGCGCAGTCGTCTTTCAGGAGTTGGCCCAGGGTTTCTTCCCCGGAGTTCGCCCGGACGAACTCGGCGTCCACGCTCCCGAGCGCTGTCTCCAAGGCGACCAGGTTGTCGGGCCGGTCGTCGACAAGGATCACCCTGGCCCGCGGGGCAACATCGGCGGGCAAGGTGGGGACCCTACGCCGGCGGGTATGGGGACTCGGCATTTTTCCGGCTGTGTCTCCCGCGTGCTGGCTCCATCACCGGACAATCCAGCAGACCTACTAAGATCACTGTACCCACTCAGGGGGGGTGATATCAAAGGGGAAAAATTTTCCTGATTTCCATTTTCTCGCCAAGGCACCGGCATTGAGGACTAACTTGTAGTCAATCTCGATAATGAGGCCCTAGGGTGTCCGGTGAAGCTGAAGGTCTTGACCCACTGAAGACCGCGAAGCCCATTCGGAGGCTGGAAGCTGCGCCGGTCGTGATTGAAACGCTCCAGCAGCCTTGGCCGACGTTGCCGGTCTTGGGCGGGGGAGGCGATGCGACCCGGCCCGACGAGGCGGAGAGCCGTTGCAATCTTTTGGAAGACGAAGTAGGGTGAGGCCCTGAATGGCTTCAGAACCGGCTTTTCCTCTCCACGACGCCCTTCAGGCGGCCCTGAGGAAGACGTCTCTTTCCCCCGTCGAGCAAGCAACCGTCTTCAAGGCCATGCTCCCGTACTCCCATGCGTACGAGGGATTCGAACATCTGCTGGATCTGTCCAAGGATCTGATGTGCATGGCGAGGGATGATGGGTTCTTCACCTGGGTGAATGCGGCCTTTGAACGTGTCCTGGGATATTCCAAAGAGGAATTGCTCTCCCGGCAATTCTTCGCGTTCGTACACCCCGATGACGTCGAAATCACGAAAGTGAAGTTGGAGAAACTGAAGGGGGGACTCGACGTCGTCCATTTCGAAAACCGCTATCGGTCCAAAGACGGGGGATGGCGCCGGCTGGCCTGGGTCTGTCCCGCGGCGACCCCCGGCTCCAAGGTGCTCTATGCGGTCGCGCGGGACGTCACCGAGGAGCATGGCCGGGAAAGGCCAAAAGAGGAGACGCCGTAAGCTTACGGTGGTCTCAGGCGCCAAGGACCCCGACCCCGACGCCCTGGGGATGCATTGAGAAGGCGTACGGATCATCCTTTTGACTGTTTCGCTGAAGCCGGGTAGCTTACGGACTGTCGCCTCGTGACGCCTTCGGGGCTTGCGCTATCGGGTCTCCTGGGGACCCCAAGTCGCCCGTGAGGCTTCCCCCGCGTAACGCGCTCGCTCCGGGAGGCTCAAGCCCGCAGATCCGGATCGTGGCCCGGGCCGTAGGATAAGACGGAGAATCGCTATGGTCTCAAAGATCGCGGCCCTGGTGTCCAGGGTCACCGCCCTGCTCACTCGCTTCGAAGGCCTCCCCATCCTTCTGGTCCGCATCGTGCTGGGGGTGATGTTCGCCCAGTCTGGCTATGGCAAGCTCTTCAAGAATCACGAGGGGGTCGTCACTTTCTTTACAGAGCTGCACATTCCAATGCCCGCCCTCAACGCCTGGTTCATCGGCGGGGTCGAGTTTTTCGGCGGCCTGCTCTTGATCGCTGGCCTCGGGTCCCGGATCTTTTCCTTCCTCCTGGCCAGCACCATGCTGGTGGCCACCCTGACCTCGATCCTCCCCGATCTGAAGAAGGACGGAAAATACAGCTCGGTGACGGACCTCTTCTTCGTCCCCGAAGTCCTCGCCTTGCTCCTGCTCCTCTGGATGGTCTTCTCCGGCCCCGGCCTCCTCAGCATCGACCACCTTATCGCGAAGAAATGCGCGCCCCCGCCAGGGGGCAAACCCGCCGCCTAAGCCTCCCTCCAATCCTTGTGGCCCGCTTACCCATTAGGTATAAATTCCGAAGGGGCGGGGATTCCGATCCCTCTCAAGCGGATGGAGGCCGCAGACCGATCATATTAGGCATGGAACCGTCCGCATGAAGAAGTACAACATCCTCGTCACGGGGAATGACGGCAAAAAGTTCTATCAGAACTTCCACGTCATCGAGATGACTCCAGAGGCCGCCAAGCTCTATCTCCTCGAGAACTTCCCGGTCGCCAAGCTCAAGCCCACGATCCAGATCAACGAGATCGAAGAGATGGAGGATGCCGAACTGTTCCTGCCCGGCGTCGTCTACAAGTCGGGCAAGGCCTACTTCAATCAACCATGAAACGCGCCCTCATTACCGGCATCACCGGCCAGGACGGCTCCTACCTGGCGGACTTCCTCCTCCAGAAGGGCTACCAAGTCCACGGGATGGTCCGCCGCTCCTCCACCGAGAACTTCGAGCGCATCCAGCACCTTCGAAGCCAGGTGACGCTCCACCAGGCCGATCTCCTCGACCAGCTGTCGATCATCGAGCTGATCAAGGCGATCAAGCCGCACGAACTCTACAATCTCGCCGCGCAGTCCTTCGTGCCGACCTCCTGGGTTCAGCCGGTCCTGACCGGAGAGTTCACGGCGATGGGAGTGACCCGAGTCCTCGAGGCCATCCGCCTCGTCGACCGGAAGATCCGCTTCTACCAGGCCTCCTCGAGCGAGATGTTCGGGAAGGTGCAGGAGACTCCGCAGACGGAGAAGACGCCGTTCTGGCCGCGCAGCCCCTACGGGGTGGCAAAGGTCTACGGCCACTGGATCACCGTCAATTATCGCGAGTCTTACGACCTGTTCGCCTGCTCGGGCATTTTGTTCAACCACGAGTGCGTCAGCGCCGAGACTCCCGTCATTCTCCGCAAAAATGGTCTGGTGGACATCCTTCCGATTGAGGAGATCGTCCCCCATAGAACCGACCCCTCCGCGGGTTTGAAATACACGACGATCCCGGCATCGGAGTTGGAAGTATGGGACCGTTCCGGATGGACTCCCGTAACCCTGATGACCGCAACGTGGAACGCCCCCAACCGGACGGATTTCAAACCGCTTCGACGGATCCATGCTCGCGGCGCCTCCTTTACGGCGACTGAAGATCACGTCGCCTTTTCCGCCGGCGGCAACCCCGTTCCCGTCGGCGGCCTCGAAGTGGGCTCCAGCTTGGAACTCCTGGAGCTGCCCCCTCCGGTCGAAGAGGTCGCCATGACTCCCGACGAGGCATGGTTCTTGGGGATAATGGCTGCGGAAGGATATGTCACTGAAGATGGCAGGTCCGCACGGTTTACCTGCTGTGACGCCGCGCTGGTGGAGCGCGTACGGCTCATCTGGAAGAAATTGACCGGAGGCGCCACCTGCCAGCGCATCGGAGTCTCCGGATTTGAACACGGAACGGCCGCCACTCAACTGGACCTGACCGGAGCGCCGAACTATTGCGCCTGGCTGGGATCACAGCTGTACACCAAAAGGAGGACCAAGAAGGTTCCCTTCCGCATCCTTAACTCGGGCGAAAGCATTCGACGCCAGTTCCTCGAGGGATATAACCAGGGAGACGGGTTGGCGGCTGGAAACGGCAACTATCTCTTCAAGAGCTTCAAGACGAACTCCGCGTGCCTGGCTCAGGGATTGTGGTGGCTTTCCTCTACCACCCTCGATCAAAGAACGATCCTGTGCGTCGAACACCGCGACGGGCAGATCTACTATCAGATCAACCTGAACTCTCCCAATCCCGTGGGCGATAAAGGCGCGCATCTCCGGCGACCCCTGGCCGAGATCGTGAAGATCGTGTCGGCCAATGAGGCTGGCTGGGTTTTTGACTTGGAAACGAAGACCGGAACTTTTCACGCCGGCATCGGGAACGGCTGGATTCACAATTCTCCTCGCCGCGGTAAGGAGTTCGTCACCCGCAAGATCTCCCATGCCGTCGCCTCGATCAAGCTCGGCCTCCAGAAGGAGCTCCGGTTGGGCAACCTCGACGCGAAGCGCGACTGGGGTTTCGCCGGGGACTACGTCCGGGCGATGTGGCTGATGCTGCAGGAAAAAACCCCCGACGACTTCGTCATCTCGACCGGCGAAAACCATACGGTGCGCGAGCTCCTCGAGATCGCCTTCAGTCATGTCGGCATGAACTGGAAGAAGCACGTCGTCATCGACCCCGCGCTCATCCGCCCAGCCGAGGTGAACACGCTCCTCGGCAATCCCGGAAAGGCGCGGCGGAAGCTCGGCTGGAAGCCGCTCGTCAGCTTCCCTGAACTCGTTCGCATGATGGTCGACGCCGATCTCAAAAAATTGAGCCATTGAGTGGCCGGACGCTGAACAACGCGGCCGGCCGGGTTTCCTCGACCGAGCCCACGCGACAAGGCCCCCGGAACCGCCCTCCTCCCCTCCCTCCCCGCGCCCCGAAGGCTCCGGGCCCACTGCTCGCCCGCTAGGGCCGCCCGGCTCGTGGTTTCCAGCACCGAGTCCCATGGCTCCCTGCTCCCGAATCTGGTATCTTCCCTGACTCCATGACCTCGGCCTTGGTTACCGGCGCGTCGGGCTTCGTCGGCCTGCACCTCATCCGCGAGCTTCGGGGCGCCGGATGGAAGGTCCTCACGGCGGATCGGTCCGGGCCGGCGGACCTCTCGGGCGACCTGCTCCGGATTCCGCTCCGGGGATTCTCAGCCGACGTCGTCTTTCATCTGGCCGGATTCTCGAGTCCTCGGGCCTCCGTCGACCACTCGGCCGACGCCTTCCAGGCGAACGCGGCCTTGACCGGACGGCTCGTCCGCGAATTCCGGGCCGGGCGCTTCGTCATCGCCAGTTCCTGTCAGGTCTACGGGCCCCGACCCGAGCCGGCGACCGAATCGACCCCTCCCCGCCCCCCCACGCCCTACGCGGCGAGCAAGCTCTGCGGCGAATCGCTGGCCCTGGCGACCGGACGGGACGTCGTCATCCTGAGGCCCTACAACCACACCGGCCCCGGACAGTCGGCGGCCTTCGTCTGTCCCGAGATCGCGCGACAGATCGCCCGGGCGGAGGTCGGATCGGCTTCCCCGGAAATCCGGATCCGCTCCCTGGCCCCGCGGCGGGATTTCTTCGACGTCCGGGACATGGCGCGGGCCTACCGCCTGGCGGCGGAGCGCGGACGGCGGGGCGCCGTCTACAATGTCGCCACGGGAAAGCCGGTGTCGATCGGCGACATCGCCCGGCGTCTGGTGGCGCGCTCCCGGATCCCGCTCCGGATCCTGGGGGAGCGCGGGGTCGCGGACCTCCTTTCGGGAGACAGCAGCCGCTTCCGGAAGGATGCCGGGTGGAGGCCGGAGATTCCGCTCGACCAAACCCTGGCGGATCTTCTGGACTGCGAACGGGCCGCTCTTGCACCGATCGCGGCCGCCCGAGCGTAGGATTAGTCGAACCCCTAGAAGGAGCGGATCATGCGTGCCCCCCTGGCCCTCGGTCTTGTTTTCGCCACGTCCTTTCTCGTCCAAGCCCAGGATTCCAAGCCCGATCCGAAGAAGAAGGCTCCGCCCGAGCCCAAAGTCTGGATGGTGAAAAAGGGCGACCTGCTGTGGGAAGAAAAATGGGATGAGAGCGAGTGGCCAAAGGACTGGTACAAGGGGAAAGGCAACTGGCAGATCGCCTCCGGCGAGCTGAAAGGCGCCGAAGTTCCGGCCGACGCCCACCACGCCTACACGTCGCGCAAGGTCACCGAGATCAACGTCGTCATCCAGTTCTCCTTCAAGCTCGACGGCGCCAAGTGGATGGGCGGCTTTTTCGACGGGAAGGAGCACGTCTCCGCCCTCGCGCTCAACGCCGACAGCTTCAGCATCAAGAAGATGTCCGGCATCGGAGCGACCTCGAAGAGCACCGAGATCGACACGAGCAAGGCGAAGCTGAACGACAGCGCGTGGCACACGGTCGTATGGGAGGTCTACGGCAACGAGATGGTGGCCACGATCGACGACAAGGAGATGGTGCTCGCGAAGGCCGAAGATCTCTCCATGACCCGCGACCATCTCGAGCTGAACACCGGCGGCGGGCAGTGGGCGCTCTTCAAGGACCTGAAGGTCTGGAAGGCCGAGCCGGACGACAAGTGGCCCCAGAAGCGCGCCGTCCTCATCCAGTCGCTGAAGAAGAAAGCGGCCACGCTGGGCTACAAGTAAGTAGTAGCTGCTAGCGCCGGGCGGAGGCCGCGAGTCGTTTCCCCACGTCCTCCTGGAGGGGCCATCCATTCGGCGCACTCTGCAGCGCCTCCTTCCAGCTCGCCTGGGCGCCGGCCGTGTCCCCTTTCCCCCACTGCGCGAGCCCGCGATAGTACAGCAGGGTCGCATCCCGGGGCCGGAGCCGGAGACCGTCCTCAAGCAGCCGGAGCGCGTCGTCCCAGCGGCTCAGTTCTAGGGCCGCCGCGCCCTGGAGCAGCCGGAGCGACTCTTCGTCGCGGTCCGTTGCCCGCGGAGACAGGACCTCCTCGAACTTCCCCTCCGCAAACGCCCGGGCCAGGTGCCGGGGATCCGCGTTTTTCACGAGAAAGGCCTTCCAGTCGCGGTCCTTCCGCCCTTCCAGGAGCCGCCGTCCCCAGAGCCAGCAGAGGGCCGTGCGGGCGGCGGGGAGCGCCTCCGCTTCCCGATACGCCTCTTCCGCCCGGGCGTCATTCCCCAGGAACTCCTGACATCGGCCGATCCCGTAGGCCGCTTCGAGGTCGCCGCCGCCGGCCCAGCGCTGGGCGAGCGTGAATTCCGCGAGCGCCGCCCGGGCTTCTGCCTCTGCGAGGTCTCCCGAGATGCCGGGATCCCCCCGCCGCCGCTCCGCCCGGGTCAGTTTCCGGTCCCCCTCGCGAAGGGCCTGGAGCACGCGCTGCCGGTCCTCCTGGCCCTGCGAGTGGAGGAGGATGACGAGCGTCGCCCCCCAGGACATCAAGACCGACAAGACGGCGACCCCGATCCATATGGGGCGCAGCTGGAACCCTGAGCGCGAGCGCTCGACCCAGGACTCGAGCTGGGTCGCCATCTCGCCGACCGTCCGGAAGCGGCGCTCCCGATCCAGGTCCATCGCTCGCCTCACGATCGCGGAGAGCCGGCCCGGGACGTCGCGAAGGGGCGCCGCATTCCCCTTGAGAACCTTGAGCGTGATCTCCTCTATCCCGGTGCCGGAGAACGGCGGTTGCCCGGAGAGGAGATGGTAGAGCGTCGCCCCCAGGGAATAGATGTCCGTCCGGGCGTCCAAGGTGTCCCCCCGGATCTGCTCCGGGCTGGCGTACTCGGGAGTTCCCGACATCGCCCAGCGGGACGTGGACGTGTCGTCCAGGATGGCCAGGCCGAAATCGGCCAGCACGATCCGGCCCCCGGCTTCCACCAGGATGTTGGCAGGCTTGATGTCCCGGTGGATAATGCCGGCCTCGTGGGCGTGGGACAGGGCCCGGGCGACCTCGAGGGCGAGCCGCGCGGCCTCCCGGGGGGGCAGCGGACTCTTGGGCGGCCGGCCGTCGACGAAGGGCATGACGAGGTAGGGACGCCCTCCCTGCTGGCCGCGCTCGAAGATGCTGATGATGGACGGATGCGAGAGGCCCCCCGCCATGCGGCCTTCCCTCTCGATCCTCTGGGTCGGGTGCCCGATCTCTTCTTTTAGATATTTCACCGCGACCCAGCGCCCCAGCGAGCGGTCCCAGGCCTTCCACACCTCGGCCATGCCGCCGGTCCCCAGCAGGGACACGAGAATGTAATGGCCCAGCTGACGGCTCGGATCGCCGATCCAGGGGACCACGTCCGCCGGCACGGCGGGAGCGCGGAGGCGCTCGAGGTCTTCGGCCTTCACGAAGCCGCGGTCCAGGAGGATCTCATCCAGCGGCCGGCCGCTGCGGTCCTGCTCGTCGACGCATTCCTGCAGCTGTTCGCTCGTGATCAGCTTTTCGGAGACCGCCCGATCGGCCACGGGACCGCCCGCCGAGGGGGCGAGGAAACGCGAGAGTCCCTTGAAGGAACGCGGATCGACCTTCATCGCCACCCCTTGAAGAGCTGGTCGAGCTCGCGAGCGATTTCCGTCTCGTCGTGGACGTACTCCCGGATCTCGTCCACGACGAGGCGTCGAAGGATGGTGCGGGCATCCTGCAGGTGGTGCCCCACCTGGGCTTCCGTGGCCCGGAGCTCCGTCGCGACCTCCTTGACGGGCACCCCGTCGAGATGGAAGCGGCGGAAAGCGCTGAAGACGACGGGCCGCACCGTCCGGGAAAGCCGGTCGATCGCGCGCTCCAGGAGCTCCCGCCCCCACTGGGCCTCAAAGGCCTCCTGAGGGTCGTTCGGATCGGCGGTGCCGCCGTCCTCCGGGCCCGAATCGAGGGATACGATGACGCGGCCCCCGCCGCGCTTCTGGGCATGGCCGGCCCGGGCTTCGTTGGAGAGGAAGTTCCGGAGCGAGGCGAGCAGGAGTTTCCGGAAATTGCCGCGTTCGGGGTCCGCACGGGCCAGGAGCTCGCCCTCCAGGAGATGGATGAAGAAGGCCTGCGTAAGGTCCTTGGCATCCTCGTTGGAGCGCTTCCAGGAGATACGGACGAACTTATAGACCGGCCGCCAGTAGATCTGAATCATGCGGTTGAGGTATTCCTGGACCCGAGGATCGCTCGGATCGCGGAGCCGGGAGAGGAGGCTCCAGGCCGTGGGTGGGAACTGGCTCCCCCCGGCCTGAATGGCAGTGTCCTTTTCGGTCATACCTGAGCGGAAGCCCCTGAAAAGTATAGCCGCAGTCTCCGGGAGCCTCCGGCCGGAAACGCAAACGGGCCCCCTTCCCTTGGGAAGAGGGCCCGTCCCGAATGTCGCAAGGATGGCTACTGCTGCGTCGTTTCGGCCGTGTTTGCCGACTGCCTCCAGGAGGCGATCACCCAAGGCTGGCCGCTCGTCTGGGGGGTGGAGGGCAGGCCCGGGGGAGGATTTGAGCCCATGATCGCGGGGTCGAACATGACATGGAGGGGGATATAGCCCGTCGACGTCGTGCGGTCGATGCTCACCTGGTTGCCGGCCGTCATGTTGCCCCAGATCTCCATCTTGGTCGTACCGCCGCTCGCGTTGGTGGAGTTCAGGTTCGTCGCGTAGAAGTTATTCTCCGCGTACATGAAGGCTTCGAAGTGCTCGACCGTGCCCGAGCCCGGGTCGCCGAAGAACACGTTGCCGCTGCCGTAGATCTTGTTGTACTCCTGGGAGGCGCGGGCCCAGTCGGACTGAACGGTCAGGTTGAGGTCCGGCATGATCAGGCCGTTGTTCCGGGCGTTCGCGGCCCGCTGGTTGTACTGGGTGATGAACGTGTCGATCGAGACCCCGTTGGGCGTCAGGGGCACGCTGCCGCTCCCGGCCGCGAAATCCGACGCGACGGAGTTCGGATACATCGGGTCGGCGATGGCGATGATCGCCATGGAATCCGTGGTGCTCTCCCAGTTGGGATAAAGGATGTTGTCCGTCAAGCTCACGTTCCCCTGGACCACCATGGTCATTTTGATGCTGCCCGTGCCGGACATGGGATCCAGCTGGTAGCTCTTGATGGGCTCTCCGCTGACGCGCAGGTTTCCCGGGACGTAGTAGACGGCATTGTTCCCGGAAGGCGCGATGTGCAGCATGCTGGCGGTGGTGTCGCCGTTGACGGGAACGCCCGTCAGCGACGCGTTCGTCACGCTGCTGTTCGTCGGGTCTTCCATGTAGTAGTCATTCCTCGTGTTTCCCGCCGGGCCGACCGTCGTGGTATCGATCGTCTGCTCGTAAGCGGCGGTCCGGTTCGAGGCTCCGGACTGGCTGCTCGGATTCTTCCGGAAGATGTGGGCGGGGTTGTTGACGTTCGTGATGTCCGTCGCATGGGTTCCGTCCACCCAGGTGTGGTTCGGGGTCGCTGCCGAACTGTTGAACTGGGCCCCGACATCGACCCACGCGGTACCGTTGGAATCGCGGCTTCCGTTATAAAGGCCCGCCTTGTACTGCGCTTCCGACATGTTCTGACTGGGGCCGTAGGTCCGGGGGATGCTGAGCGTGGGCTCCTGCCCCGGCGTGTACGTCGGCCCCGTGACCGAGGACGAGTTGGTCCCGTTGTAGGTCACCGTGTCGGTTCCGACCCCGCCGATGCCCGTCATCGTGGCCTGGCCGGTGATGTTGACGTTGCCGCCCGAGTAGACGTTGCCGTTCACCGCGTCGTTGACCGCCGACCCGCTGGCAGAGGTTCCGCCCTGCAGATTGAGCGTGTAGCCGGGAGTCTTCAGGCCTCCGCGGGTGGGGTCGCCCTGGTTGCCGGCGAAGATCGCATTCCAGAAGACGCCGCCCGCCTGGTGGTTGGCGATGACGTCAAGCCGACGGGTCACGCCGCCGTATTTGCCCGCGACCTGGAAGGCGACGTAGGAGAGGCCGGCGGCGTTTTCCGTCGAATTCACCGTTCCGACCATGGCGGCGTTGGAGAAGTCGACCATGTTCTCGACGGGAACCCAGTAGTAGCCTCCCGCCAGGTACTGCTTCGCCAGAGGCGCCGGGTTGACGCCGCTGTTCAGATTGGAGACGTAGGCCGCCGCGCCGGCTTCGGCGATATAGAGGGCCTGGGTCGACGCGACATCGAGATTCGCCCGTCTCTTGTTCGCCCAGGAAATCGTCATGTACGCGCCGCTGATCCCGACCAGGATGATCAGGATGATGGTGACGATCAGCATGGCGCTGCCTTGCTCGGAGCGGCGTCTCTTCAGCATAAGCTTAGTTCCTCACATCGACGATGGACGAAAGAGTCCGGTAAATGTTTTTGGTGGCATCCTTGGGATACTTCGGGTCGGGTTCCTGCATCTGGATGCTGATGGCGACCTGTTTTTCCGGATTGGCGGTGGTGTAGACGTACGGGGCCGCCGCAACCTGAGTCGGATAGGTCGTCGTGTTCACGAAGCCCGGGTACTTGGGGATCGAGATGGACAGGCTGGCGACGTTCCGGGCGACGATCGCGTAGTGGCGGGTCTTGAAATTCCCGCTCGAATCGCGGGTGGTTTCGGTCCGTTTCACCACCCCTTGGCTGATGGTCCCGTCCGCCTCCCACCAGTACTGGATCTCGGTCACCCAATCCGAGGTGGTCGAGGAGTTCTTGAACTTGTTGAGGTTGAAGTTGTCGTTGGCGTTACCGTTGTCGGCATTGGCGTTGTTCTTGGTCAGATCCATCTGGTGGCCGGGAATGTGGAAGCGGATGCCGTTAAAGATGTTCGGGGTCCCATAGGGATCCGACCGGTAATCCGTGTTGGCCGGGATGCTTCCGTTGGCCCCGATGTACGGGGTCGTGTAATAGGACGGCACCGTGTAGGACGTGATCTGGGTTGCGGCCTTGACGCTGCCCGAGCCCGGCAGGGTGGTCACATCGGTCAGGGCGGGCACATTCGAGCTGTAAAGAGGTCCCACCGACGTATTCACGAACTCCACGCTCGTCATCTTGGCCTGGCGGAGCTCGGCACTCATGGCGGTGATGACTTCGCGGGCCGTCAGTTCCATCCGGACGCCGACTTCCATGTTGGCGACGTGGTTGGAGGAGCTGAGCATCATCGACATCGCCATGGCGGAAATGGCCACCAGGATGATGGAGGCGACCATCACCTCCACCATCGTCAGACCGCTCTCGTGCTTCTTCATTGCCCAGCCCTTCCCCTCATAAAGGTGTACTTGTAGACGAGATGGCTGGGACCCGCGAGGCCCGACCAGTGAACCTCGATCCAGACCGGAATCAGCTTGATGGTCGACATCGCCAGATATCCGGCGGGAGGCAGCGTGCCGGTGTTGCTGTTATAGTAGAACTTGTCGTTCGTGTTCCCGTTGCTGTTCAGGTCGAGCCCCGCGATGGGGTTCAGGCTGTTGTCCTTGGCATCCAGGAACGGCCCCACGTTCGCTTCGACGATGTACAGGGGGTTGATCGTCACCGGCGGCCCGACCGAGGCCACCGAGGCGGAATCCAGGGGGAATCGGACAAAGAGGACCGCTTTGGGGTCCGGAACGGGATACTGAAACCCGTTCGGAATGGCAATCGTCCGCTGACCGGTGGTCAGCGTGAGGGGCTTGAGATAGTGGGCCACGCCGTTCAGGTCCAGTTCCGAAACCTGCTCCCAGCCCAAGCCTTCGACCTGCTGGCTGTATTGTTTGACGATATCGTCGAAGCTCGAGCAGCTCATCATCTGCTCAATTTTCTTTTCCGCCGCCCGCATCGCCAGCGCCTGCTCGTGGGCGGTGACGTTCATGCGGCTGGTATAGGCGATCACCGAGATCGTCCCGAAAAGGCCAAAAGCCAGGATGGCCAGCGCGATGACCACTTCGACCAGGGTGAAGCCGGCGTTCCGCCCACCCCTCCGGTAGCCATGGACATTCTTCAAGGTGTTCATTCCTAACCTAAGGTACCCGGTACCCGATCGAATCAGCGGCAAAAATGAGAAAAAATTGCATCAGGAATGGGGATCCAAGGGGGGGGACCGAAAGGCCTATTTTCGGTTGGCCTGCCACCACGCCTCCCAGCGATCCCGTTCCATGCCGAAGTTCTGCCCCGTGATGCCTTGGAGGGTCGAGGAAGCGAGTTTCTTGATTTCGTCGTCGGGATCGGAAAGCCAGCGGATCAGGGGTTCCACCGCCCCCTGGATTCGAAGCTTCTGGGCCGCCCCCGCCAGGTAGATCCGAGTCCAGCGGTCGTCTTCCCGTCCCAGGGCGAGGCTGATCACTTCCCCCGATTCCGGAGCGCCCAGCGTCATGATCGCCTGCGCCACTGCCGCCCGGACAGTCGGGTCCGAATCGCTGAGCGCCGAACCCAGATCCTTCCAATAGGCCTGCTGCCCTAGGTAGCCCAGGGCGGCCGCGGCATCGACCCGGACCCCCGCAGTCGAGCTCGTCAGATTGGCTGCCATCAAGCGAGCGAGCTCCTCTTTGAGGCTATGCTTCTCCGCTAGATTCTTGGCGATCCGCAAGGCGCGCGTCCGGATGTCCGCCTCGGGGTCAGCGCACATTTCCACGATGTTTTGGAAGATGGCGCGATCCTGAGTGGCCCCGAGGGCCGCCAGGGCCGCCGTCCGGACGTGGACATCGACGTCCCGCAGAAGGGGGCCCGCGTACTTCGCCTTGTCGTCGTCCGAGGCCTCCGCACAAAGCACGGTGAGCGCCAGGACCCGCGAGCGGGGGCTGTCATGCTGGAGGAGCTGCACCAGGATCTCCACGACTTTGGGCGTGGGCTTGAGGACGATCAGGGCCGAGATGATCGCATCCTGGGACTCCAGATCGAACTTCGGCGCGCTGGCGGCCAGGTAGATGACCGCCTCTTCGCCGAGCGCCTTGATCTCCTGGATCGGAAGCATGTCCTTGGGAGATTTGCGGGTGTTCTTGTACCGGAAGAGCAGGAGGTCGACCCTCTTGCGAATCGCCTCCGGAGTGTCCACCGCGGGAGTCGCGATCGTCGACGTCGAGGGGGGCTCCTTTTTCGGCGGCGCCTTGGACGTGTCCAGGATGATGGCCTTGTCGTTCCAGGATTTCATCTTGATCAGCTCGAGGTGATCGATCTGGTCCCGCTTGATCCCCATTTCACCCGATTTGAGCAGCATGATGACGATTTCGGGCTTGTCGCTGATCACGCGACCATCGATGAAGTTGCCGTTGCGCAGATAGATGCGATGAAACGTGGTTTCGGCCCATCCCTCCTGCTGGAGGGCGGACAGGGGCGAGCCGGGAACCAGCGACAACGCCAGCATGATGGAAATCATCTGAGCCCTCCCGGGAGGTCCAACATCCCGAACCGATTGCATTGGAATCGTAACATGAACCCGGGGAATATCAATGGACATTGGAATGCTCCTCCCGGGGGGAGGGGGGAGACGGGCCCTTCCCGGGGAGCGTTCGCCTCGGCGTCGAGCGCCCTGCCCAGGGCGACGGTCTCGATCCCAACCGGTGGAATAATCCGGAACCGCTTCCCGTTTTCAAGACGGTGTCGCTTGACTTGATCCCTCGCGATTGTTACACTCCCCGCCCCATGAAGAAAGACATCCATCCCGAGTATAAAGAGGCGCACGTCACCTGCGGTTGCGGGAATGCTTTCACGACCCGCTCCACCCGGGAGAAGATCGCCGTCGAAGTGTGCTCGAACTGCCACCCCTTCTATACCGGCAAGCAGAAGTTCGTCGACACGGCCGGCATGGTCGAAAAATTCCAGCGCAAGTGGAAGGGCGAGGCCGCCCAGAAGGCCCAGGCCATCGCCAACCCGCCGCCCAAGAAGTCCAAGCTCCTCCAGGCGGTGCGGTCCCAGCAGACGATCGCCGCCACCCTCGGCGCGCCCAAGCAGGCGGCTCCGGCCGCCCCGCCCGCCGCTCCCGTAGCCAAGGCTCCGGAAGCCAAGCCCGCGGCGCCGGCGCCCGCTCCCGCATCCGCCCCCGCCAAGAAGGCCTAAGCCCGCGATCCCCGAGGACAGGGATACTCCATGCTCGATCAGATCAAGGAAAAGGCCGCGCGCTTCGACCAGATCGAAAAGCTCATCCAGGATCCGGCCGTCATCTCCCAGCCCGCCCAGTACGGCGCGCTGATGAAGGAGCGCGGCGGGCTCCTGAAGCAGGTCGCTCCCTATAAGGAGCTCTTGAGTGTCCAGCAGCAGAAAAAGGACGCCGAGGCCCTGCTGTCCGACCCGGACCTGAAATCCGAAGCCGAGTCGGAACTCGCCGCGCTCACCAAGCGCGAGTCCACGCTTCTGTCGACGCTCGAGGAGATTGCCCTCTCCTCCGATGCCACCAGCTCCCGCAGCGCCATCCTGGAAATCCGACCCGGCGTGGGCGGCGAGGAAGCGTCCCTCTTCGCCGGCGAGCTCCTGGAGATGTATACCCGCTTCGCGGGAAAGAAGGGCTGGGACGTCCAGTTGATGGACGTCGTCCACAGCGACCTGGGTGGCCTCAAGTACGGCACCATCGCCATCGAAGGCGAGGACGTGTACAAGTACCTCAAGTTCGAGACCGGGGCCCACCGGGTCCAGCGCGTCCCCAGGACCGAGGCCAGCGGCCGCATCCACACCTCGATCGCCACCGTCGCCGTCCTCCCGCAGGCCGAAGACGTCGAGATCGACATCAATCCCCAGGACGTCCGCACGGACACCTATTCCGCCGGCGGACCCGGCGGCCAGCACGTCAACAAGACCCAAAGCGCCGTGCGCCTGACGCACATCCCCACGAACATCGTCGTCCAGTGCCAGGACCAGCGCTCCCAGACCCGCAACCGCGAACTCGCCTGGAAGGCCCTCAAGACCAAGCTCTACGAGCATTTCGAGGACCTGAAGGCGAAGGAGCGGCGGGACCTCCGGCGCACCCAGGTCGGCAGCGGGGACCGAAGCGACAAGATCCGGACCTACAACTTCCCCGACAACCGGATCACGGACGCCCGGCTCGGCGCCGCCGGTTCCGTCCACAACCTGGAAGGCTTTCTCCAGGGCGACCTGGACGAGCTAATGGACCGCCTGCTGAAGTACGAGCGCGAGGAGAAACTCAAGGCGCTCGCAAAGAAGGCGTGAACCAGCTGGACGAGGCCCGCCGGTACCTGACCGACTGCGGCGTCGACGATCCCGACATCAACGTCAAGCTCATCGCGGCCTATTGCGCCGGGCTCCCGCTCAAGAACGCGCTGGGCGCGCCGCCGCCGACCTTCACCCCGGGCCAGGAGGCGAAATTCCGGCGCTTCATCGCGCGCCGGGGCGAGAACCGCGAGCCCGTCCAATACCTGGTCGGCAGCGAGGAGTTCATGGGCCTCGAGCTCAAGGTGACGCGGGCCACCCTCATCCCCCGATCGAGCACCGAGGCGCTGGTCGAGAAGGCCGGAACGCCGGGGAGGTTTCTCGACGTCGGGACCGGCTCGGGCGCGATCGCGATCGCCCTCGCTCGCACCGGCGCCCGAGGCAAGGCGACGGATCTCTCGAGCGCCGCGCTCGACGTGGCGCGGGAAAACGCGCGCCGGCACCGCGTCCTGGGCCGTATCACCTTCGTGGAGGCGGATCTGTTCGTGAACGGCCGGTTCGACCTGATCATCTCCAATCCCCCCTATATCGCCACCTCGGAGCTGGCCGGCCTGCAGCCGGAGGTGAAGCACGAGCCGATTCAGGCCCTCCACGGGGGCGCGGACGGCCTCGACGTCATTCGCCGCATCCTCCAGGGCGCGCGCTCCCGGGCGCCGCGGCTCCTGATGGAGATCGGATCCACGCAGGCGGCGGCCGCGCGCGAACTGGCTTTACAGGCGGGCTGGACGAACGTCCAAGTCACGAAGGATCTGGACGGACACGACCGCGTCCTGGAGGCCCAATGAGCGTCCTCGCGTGGCTCCTGGCCGCACTCCTGGCGGCCTCGGACGTGCAGAAGCAGGTCAAGGTCACCTGCCCCGTCGACGGCACGAAATTCGAGGCGACCGAGATCGCGGGGACCAATCACTGGGGCGGGCGGGACGCCGACGGCTGCGCGCACGCGTTCAACACGACGCCCATGGAGTCCTGGGTCTGGGTCTGCCCCACCTGCAAGTTTACGGGACGGAAGAAGGACTTCGAGGGAACGATCCCGGACGTCGAGAAGAAAGCGCTCCTCGACGGCCTCCGGCCCCTGGTCGAGATCCCCAAAGACGCCAAGCAGACCCAAATTCCCGGATACGTGAAATACGACCTGCTCGCGCAGGTCGCCCAGATCCGGAAGGCGCCGGTCGAGGAGCTCGGCCGCGCGTGGCTCTCCGCCTCGTGGAGCTGCCGGCAGCAGGGGGCGGTCTACCTCGCCGACTTCGACGAATGGGAATCGCTGCGGGACCGCTACGCCCTCAACCAGAAACCGATCGCGTTCGGGCTGACGAAGAACCGGACGGACTTCGAGCTGGAGGCGGTCCGGAAGCTCGAAAAGGACCTGGACGCCAAGCTGTATGAAAAGGGCCCGAACCGGATCCTCGCGCGCTATCTGGCCGAGTACCTCTGGCGGAAACACGGCGAAAACGCCGCGGCGGAGCGCTGGCTGGCGGAGCTCGAGAAGCTGAAGGGCGAGAACTCGGTCGTGGACGACGCCGTCGCGAAATCGAAGACCCTGCTCGTGCCAGAGCGGGACTTCCAGAAGAAGGCCCTCGAGGCCTACCGGGCGGCGTATGAGGGATCATCGCTCGACAAAAAGGTGGCGCCCGAAGTCGCCTACCTCCTGGGCGAGATCTCGCGCCGGCTGGGCGACCGGAAAGCGGCGTCGGGCTGGTTCCAGAAGTGCCTCGAGACCACGGACTCCGACGCCCTCAAGAAACTGGCCAGCTCCCAGAAGTCCCTCGCCGACAAGTAGCCCGGGATGCCCCGGCTCCTCTCAGGGCACGAAGGTCACCCTTCCGAAGTCCTGCGTCAGGCCGGCCGCCGGGTCGGCCTGCACGATCACGAAGACCTGGGATCCGGCCGAGTTCCAGAAGACGAACTTTCCGTGAGCAGGATAGGCCGTGGACACGACGACGAACGTTGGAAAGAAGAGCCTCGACTGAAGGTCGAAGTACTGATCTTCGAAGAATCGGATTTCCGTGTCGGCGGTCGCAGACGTGGTGGGAGCGGGAATGACGACCGCCCGACCCGCGGCCGCCGAGTGGGAGCAGGACTGCAATTGGGGGACCCCGGGGAACGACCCTCGATAGCGCATGTCCTGCGCCTGGATGGAGGAGGTTGAAAACATGGTCCCGGCGGAAGAGAGGATGCGGCTTCCGTTCTCGGTGTACCAGAGGTTCCCGCCCATCGCGAAATCGCCGAAGTAGGGGGTGTACCAGTCGAAGGTCGCGGTACCGCCGGCCGTGTCGAACTTGAGGATTTGCGAGGGAGAGAGCCCTGTGTCACCGCTGTAGAGGGCGGTCGCCCCCGGCTGGAGCCTTGCGGAGGAGTTGCCATAGACGCTGGACGACGCGCCAAGGGTCTCCACTCCCGTTCCGGTGTTGAGGCAGTGGATGCCGTCCCAGCTTCCCGTCCCGAACGCGTAGATGAACCCATTGGCTCCCAGGACGACGTGGGCCGCGTTGCAGGTCACGGTCCAGGTCCCCGAGACCGTCGGCCCGGTCAGATCCACCAGGGAGACGGACCCATTGTAGCCGACGGCCGCGAGCATTCCCGAAGGCGCGATCGAGACGCATTCCGGCACGGCCGGGAGCGCGACGCTGGCCTCCCCTCCGCCGACCGGATCCAAGACAAAGAGACTGTTCGGCGATCCCGCGACCATGACGATCCGGTCGAGGGCCCGGCTGTATTCAGCGTCGACCACCTTATGGGTCAGGGTCGAGATCGGAGGCGCGGGCGCCCGGGGTGCGGCCGTGACCTGGACCGAGGCCGGACCTTCCCCGGCACCATTGCTGGCCGTCGCGCAGAAGTAAACATCTTGTCCATTCGTTAACCCGGTCCATACCAGCGACGGGGAGAAGGTCGTCCGCAGCTGCTCGCCCTGGAGCGGGCTGACCCCGGAGGCCGAGGCCTCATAGACCGTGTAGGAGGTCGCTCCCGGAGTCGCCGACCAGCTGAGACCGATCTGGCCGTCTCCGGGCGTCGCCACGAGGCCTGCAACCGCCCCCGGCACCAGGGTCGAGGCGGTGGGCGTCACGGAGATCTCGATGGATGGCGCGCTCTCGCCGGTCGCGGAGGTGGCCGTCACGACGAACGAGTAGGCCGTTCCCGGCGTGATCGACCCGATGCTCAATTGGGTCGCGGCGGTGGATTGCTTCAGGCCTCCGGAAAGCCCGGAGTAATTTCCCGGGGTGACCCCCGGGACAGTCGCCCCGTAGACGGAGTATCCCGTTGCCCCCGGGACCGGAGCCCACTGAAGGATCGCGGTGGAGATCGAGGCATGCCCCCGGAAGTCGCCCGGGGCGCCCAAGGCGACTCCCGTCCCCGCCAGGGGGACGCTGACGATGCCCCAGGCGGACGCCATTCCCTCTCGCGAGAAGGCCTGGACGACCACGCTCGCCTTGGTCTCCCCGGCGCGAACAAAAACCCAGCGCCCCAGGCTGGGGCTAGGACGGAGCCCCCCCGTGAAGTCCGGAAGGGCGAAGCGGCCGAGCAGCGCGAGGGTCGTCGAATCGAAGATCTGGACTTCGGCGTCCTGGTTGGCCGGAGTCGCGGGATACCCCGCGCCGGGAACGACGAGAATCTTCCCCGCCGTCGGGGCCATGTCCGCAGCCACGACGGCCGAGATGCCGCTTAAGGTCCCCAGGTACCCGAGGCTGGGGGAGAACACCGTGCCGGGTTGCGTCACGATCTCCTGGCCGTCCGAGCCGATCCACAGGTTGCCCCCCGTCGGTTGCGAGGAGGTCGACGTGGACCAGGCGGCGGTCCCGGGCGCGATCGAATAGATTTCAAGACTCGCCGGACTGAGTCCATTGGTGGCGCCGTAGATGGACGTCGAGCCCGGCCGGAGCTTCGCCAGGGTCCCCGCATAGATCGAATTGCCTGTGCTCGGCGTCTCGGCGCCGGTGGCCGTCGCGATGCAGCGGATCTGCTCCCACTGATCGTGCCGGGGGAAGGCGTACAGATATCCGTTCGAGGCCAAGACGATGTCGAGCACGTCGCACGTGACCGGATAGATCGCCGTGACGGTCACGGTCGACAGATCGACCAGGCAGACCAGGCCGTCGAAGCCCACCGCGGCGGTAAGGCCATCCGGAGAGACGCTGACGCATCCCGGCGCGCGCGGAAGGGTCACCTGCTGGTCGGCGCCGGTCGACGGATCCACCGAATGAAGCCGGTGAGGGGACGCCGACACCATCACGAGACGATCGAGGCTTCGGCTGTATTCGGCGTCGACCACGGCGAAGCCCAGGGGGCCGACGACCCCCTCGGCGAGCGGCTGGGAACCTCCGCCGCCCTTGGATCCGCCACTGCCGCACGCGGGGCCGAGCGCGCCCACGAGAACGAGCCAAAGAAGATGCCGGAGCGGGTGCTGCATCATCAGGTCCCTCTTCTCTCTAATCAGGAACTGCCGCTCAGGTTCTCAGAAGATTCTACATCATCCGGAATCTCCCGATCGCGCCAGTCCTTTGTGCACGAATCCCTTGCATTTTGTAAGTTATGAAGTATAACTTACAAAGAGAAGAGGGGGGATTCCATGGACGCGTTCATCATCGAGGGCGGTCGGCCGCTCCGGGGCTCGGTCGAAGTGCGCGGCGCGAAGAATGCCGCTCTCCCCATGATGGCCGCGGCGCTGCTCCTGGAGGAAGGCAAGCTCGTCCTCCGCCGCGTCCCCAACCTGTCCGACATCAAGTCGATGGCCCTCGTCCTCCAGCAGCTCGGCGTCCGCATCGACCGCCGAGGCGACGAGATGACCCTCCAGGTCGTGAGCGACAAGAACTGCTGCGCCCCCTACGAGCTCGTCTCCAAGATGCGGGCGAGCGTCTGCGTCCTGGGTCCCCTGGTCGGCAAGCGCCGCCGCGCGGAAGTCTCCATGCCCGGCGGCTGCTCGATCGGCGACCGCCCCATCGACCTGCACCTGAAGGGCCTCACCGCGCTCGGCGCCTCCGTCGCCGTCGAGCGCGGCTACGTCAACGCCTCCGCCCGCCGCCTCACCGGAAATTCGATGTACCTGGGCGGCCCCAACGGGTCGACCGTCACCGGCACCGAGAACGTCATGATGGCGGCCGTCCTCGCCCCCGGCACGACCATCATCGAGTGCGCCGCCTGCGAGCCCGAGGTCCAGGAGGTCGCCCGGCTCCTGGTCAAGATGGGCGCGGTCATCGACGGCATCGGCAGCCCGCGCCTCACGATCACGGGCGTCAAGAAGCTCCACGGCTGCACCTGGGACATCATCCCCGACCGCATCGAGGCGGGGACCTTCATGGCGGCCGCGGCGCTCACCGGCGGCGACGTCTCGATCGAGCGCGTCAACCCCGACCACCTGATGTGCGTCACCGAGTGCATGCGCCAGGCCGGCGCCATCATCGAGACGGGCCCCGACTGGATCCGCGTCCGCGGCAACGGCATGTTCCACCCGGTGAACGTCGCGACGCTCCCCTACCCCGGCTTCCCCACCGACATGCAGGCGCAGTTCATGGCCCTCATGACCCGCGGCGAGGGGATTTCGATCATCACCGAGCGCATCTATCCCGAGCGCTTCCACCACGTCCGCGAGTTCGGCCGCATGGGCGCGAACATCGTCCGCGAAGGGTCGAGCGCGATCGTGATCGGCGTGAAGGAGCTGTCGGGAGCCCCGGTCATGGCGAGCGACCTGCGCGCGGCGGCGGGACTGCTCGTCGCCGCCCTGGCGGCCCGCGGGGAGACGCTGCTCCAGCGCGTCTATCACCTGGACCGCGGCTACGACCAGATCGAGAAGCGCCTCGAAGCCCTGGGGGCACGGATCCGCAGAAGCGACCTCAAGCCCGAGGCGGCCCCGCTCCGGGAAGCCGTCTAGGCCGGGCCCGACCGTCCCTGGGCCCGCGGTCCCCGGTCAGCGCTTCTTGGCCGCGCGATCGAGCACGTCCCGCTCCGCTTCCGTCAGCGAGCCGATCCCCTGGGCGCTGATCTTGTCGAGGATGCGGTCCACGTCGGCCGAGGACCCCGGCCCCGAGACCGAGAGCGTCCGGACCCACGCCAGAAAGCGGCCCGCATCGGGCGCCTCCAGATGAAAGCGGTGGCAGACGAAGCCGAAGAGGGCCCCGCCCAGGTGGCCGGCGGAGTCGAGCCAGCTGCGGAGTCCCGCCAGCGGATAGTAGAGGTCGAGTCCCACATAGAACGCCACCAGCATCCACAGCGGCATGGGAATGACGTACATGAAGACCACCGTGCGGCTCGGGAAGAGAAAGGCGCCGACGACCGCTACCGCCATGATCGCCCCCGATGCACCGATCGCCGGGATGTCCGTTCGACCGACCGCATAGGCCGTCGCCGTGTAGGCGAGAGCGCAGGAGACGGCGCCGCCCACGTACAGGAACAGGAATCGGCGGACGCCGTAGATCTCCGCGACGTCGAGTCCCATCCAGTACAGGAAGAGCATGTTGAAGGCCAGGTGCCAAATCTGGTAGGGCTCGTGAAGGAGGGCATGGGTGACCAGCTGCCACAGCCATCCCTTCCCCACCAGTTGCCGGGGCACCACGCCGAAGAGGCCGGCCAGGTCGATCTCGCCACGCCCCAAGACCACGCCCTGGAGGGCATAGACCGCGACGGTCACGCCCATGATCCAGTAGACGGTCTTGCCCCGGATGCCGTCGTCGCGGCGCAGGTAGTCGCGGCTGTAGATTCCCATGGACGTTCCGGGATCATCTTACCCGAGGACGGGTCCTCCGCCTACCTCCGCGCATGGGGCGAAGTGCCCCATGTCCCACCCGCAAAGGCCGGCCGACGCCAATTCCGCACCGCCATGCCTGTTTCGCCGTGGCCGGGCGCTTGCGTAGTCCCCATGGGGAATGGGAATTGATCGAACGTTGGAGGTGACTCATGGGCGGCAGCTCGAACATCGGCGAAGCGTCGGACAACCCCGTCGAGATCAACGTGACCGCGATGGTCGACGTCATCTTCTGTCTGTGCATCTTCTTCATGTGCAGCTTCCACTTCAAACAGGTCGAGGGGAAGATTGATGCGTGGCTCCCCACGACGACGGGGAATCAGCAGACCTCTCATCCCACCCCTCCTGTTCTCGAGGAGATCCGCATCTTTATGCGCTGGGACGCCGCGTCAGGCGTCACCATCCGGAAGATTGGGAATCGAGCGCCGGTGAGCACCGACGGGGAGCTGACGACGACTCTCCTTTCCCTGAAAGCCGACTATGACCGTGCGCAGAAGTCCACCGTCCCGATCGTGATTGACGGTACATCCGATGTCCCCTGGACGGACGTCATCCACGTCCTGGACCTCTGCAAGGCGGAAAAGCTCTCGCAGATCGAATTCGCCGAACCGGTGGAGGTCTCGCCTCGTTCAGAGTCGCATTGAAAGAGGTGCGAGCCATGAGACTCATCGACCGGTGCTTCAGCAATACGCCCTGGTGGCTGATTTCCGCGGGGATCCACGCCGTCCTGATCCTCGGCGCAGGCCTGGTTGCCATCGAACGCATGGTGGAGATCGAGGTGATGGCCAGCCCCATCGTCGTGCGCCCTCCCGGGGACCCCCAGCTACCCGAGGAGCCGAGGATCCGGGACGTCACCGGCCAACACCGGACGCCGCTCGACATCGACCAGCCGGTGACGGAGGAACTCTTCGCGATCGACCCCACCGCCAAGATCGACCGGACGCTGGAGAGCGAGGACAACGATCTGGCCCATGAGCGGAAGGGCGACAGCTGGGATGCGCTGGGCTACATCCCCGGGGAGAGGCCCGGCGGGATCAACAGCCGCGGCACCGGAGCCCCGGGCGTCACGGAGACGCTGGGCCTCGGACCGGGCGGAGGCTATAGCCAGCGCCTGGGGGGACCCCGGGGAGGCACCCGCAATACGACTCCGCGCATTGGGAGCATCAACGAGTGGACGCCGCAGACTGAAAGCGCCGTCCTCGCCGCCTTGCGCTGGCTCGCGCGCCACCAGAACCCGGACGGCGGCTGGAGCGCCCAGGGCTACTCCCGGAACTGCGCCGCCTCGAAATGTTCCGGCGGCGGCGAGGCCGATTATGACACCGGCGTCACCGGCCTCTCCGTCCTCGCCTTCCTCGGCGCGGGCTACACGTCGATGTCGAAGGACGACGAGCACATGATCGACCCAGCCTTCCCCGCCCGCCAGCTGCACTTCGGCGAAGCGGTGAAGAAGGCCCTCCAGTGGCTGATTGCGCAGCAGGACCCCGACGGCTGCGTCGGCGAGCGCGGCATGAAGCACCTCTACAACCACGCGATCGCGGCCCTGGCGCTGTCGGAAGGCTACGGCATGAGCGGTCTGGAGGTCCTCCGCGGTCCCGCCCAGAAGTCGATCGACTTCCTGGTGGCGGCCCAGAACCCCGGCAAGGGCTGGCGCTACAGCGCGAAATCCGGCGACAACGACACGTCGGTCACCGGCTGGGCCGTCATGGCGCTCAAGTCCGCCGAGCTCTCGGGACTCGCCGTTCCCCCCTCGGCCTTCGTGGGCGCCCTCGCCTGGCTCGCCGAAGCGACCGAGAAGAATGGCTACTACCGCGTCGGCTACACCCAGGCCGGCACGGGCAAGGTCTTCGTCCCCGGCAAGAACGAGCAGTTCGCCGACCATCCGTCCATGTCGGCCGTCGCGGTCCTTTCCCGCATCTTCATCCAGAAGACCCAGAAGGAACCCGCGCTCACGGCGGTCAACTTCCTGGGAGGCGACCTTCCCTCGTGGAAGCCGGGGGAGGTGGATTTCTACTACTGGTACTACGCGTCGCTCGCGCTCTTCCAGTTCGACGGCCCCAAGGGCGCCTTCTGGTCGAAGTGGAACGAACCGATGAAGTCGGCGATCGTGCCGCATCAGAAGCTGGCGAGCCACGGCTGCGAGAACGGCTCGTGGGATCCCTCCGAGGACCGCTGGGGCTTCGAGGGCGGCCGGGTCTACGCCGTCGCGATCAACTGCCTCATGCTCGAGGTCTACTACCGCTACGCCCACGTCTTCGGCGGATCGGCGAAGTAAGCCGGTCAACGACGAAGGGCGCCCCGGACGGATCCGGGGCGCCCTTCGGCTGGAGTTCCGATCGGGCTTAGGCTTTGTCCTTCTTCTTCTTCGCCGCGGGCAGCGCGTCGTCCATCTTCTTTTTCTGGTCGTCGTCCTTGCAGAGGTCGTGGAGCTTGCTCGCGAGATCCGAGCGGACGGAGGCCATTTCCTTCTTCGCCTTCTTCTCGCCGGCGTCGATCTTTTTCTGGGCATCGTCGGCCTTGCCCTTGTACTCGGCGTACAGCGCGTCGACCTGCTTCACCTGGTCGTCGTCGAGGCCGACTTTGGTCTTGAGATCCGCCGACGCCGGGAATTTGAAGGGCGGGGTGATGGGACCCGCGTCGGGTTTCTTCTCGTCCTGCTTCGCCGGGTCCTGTTTGGCGGGATCTTGCTTGGCCGGATCCTGCTTGGCGGGATCCTGCTTGGCGGGATCCTTCTTGTCCTCCTGGGCATACGACGCCACGGAACCCAGTCCGAACGCCGCGACCAGGCCGAGCAGCCACTTCTTGTTCATCGCGCTTCTCCTCTTCGAGTTCTCAACCCCAACTGTCCTATGAACCCGCAGAGGCGCCGGCGGTTGCGCTCGAATCGTCCGGAGCCGGAGGACGATCGAGAGGCGTGACCGGATCGATGAAGAGCCAGCAGAGCCCCGCCACGAAATAGACCCCCGCGCTCACGTCAAAGGCGCGCTGGTAATTGAAGTGCTTCACCATCCAGGCCACCGCCACGGGGCTGACCGCCCCCCCCAGATTCCCCATCATGTTCATGCTGCCCGAGTAGGTGCCCGCGAATTTGCCGCCCACGTCCATGCAGGCGCCCCAGGAACACGGCATCGTGAGGTCGCCGAAGAAGCTCGCCGCGCCCATGGCGAGCATGACCAGACCCGGATGATCGATCACGCGGGCCGGCGCCAGGAAGCATGCGGCCGCGCACGCCATCCCCAGGAAGCCCAGAAGCCGCCGCGCCCGCAGGATGCTGCCTGCCCAGCGGGTAAGGCGGTTCATGACGAGCCCCGCGAGCAGATTCCCGAATGCCCCGCAGAAGAGCGGCACCCCCGCGAGCATCGCCCGATCGATCTCGCTGATCCCCTTGTAGAATTCGTCGAGAAAGCTGTTCAGCCAGGTCACGTAGAAGTACCAGCAGTAGCTGAAGCAGGCGTACTGGAGCCACAGCAGCCAGGTGGTTCCGGACGCCGAAAAGCGCCGCCACGGGACGGCATCATGCCGCGCGACCGGCGGGTTGTTCGCCAGGAGCGCCTGCTCGGCCGCGTTGACCCCGGGGTGATCCTTCGGGTCGTCGCGGAACCAGAGCCAGAAGGCGCCCGCCCACCCCAGGCCGATCGAGCCGAAGATCAGGAACGCGGTCGGCCAGCCCAGGTGGTGGGCCTCCAGCGACCGGAGCACGACCGTCACCAGGAGCGGCGTGCCCGCCCCGCCCAACCGGGCGAACATCCACAGGATCGCCTGCGCCCGGACCTTCTCCTCCGGCCTGAGCCAGGTCGAGAACGCCCGCGTCAGGTTCGGGAAGCACCCCGCTTCTCCGATGCCGAAGAGGAAGCGGCAGACGAACATCGACGCGCGGCTCCACATCCAGCCCGTCGCCGCCGTGAAGAAGGACCACCACAGGACGACCCGGACCAGCGTCTTGCGCGGCCCGAACTTGTCGCCGAGGAGCCCGGTGGGGATCTCGAAGAGCGCGTAGGCGATCGTGAAGGCCGCGAAGATCCAGCCCATGTCCTCCTTGTCCAGCCTCAGGTCCCGCTGGATCAGGGGAGCGGCTTTCGAGATGCAGACCCGGTCGATGTACTGGATCGCCGCCAAGAGGACGCCGAAGACGATGACCCCGTACCGGGTCCGGCTGGGCTCGACCGGAGGGGCGTCCATCCGTTCAGATCTTGAACATCATCTTGATGGTCGATCCCGGATCCTTGGCCATCTTGAGGAAGCCGGCCTGCCCGTCGGAGAGCGGCCGCGTCTCGGTCCAGGGGCGCAGATCGAGCTTCCGCGCCTCGATCAGCTGGAGCGAGGTCTGGAAGTCGCGCGGGGTATAGCAGAACGTCGTGAACACCGCCTTCTCGTCGCGGATCATCTCGATCCACGGCAGACTGGCCTCCATCTCCGCCATGCCGATGAAGAGGATGCGGCCGCCGCGGCGGCAGAGATCCACCGCCTGGCGGCGGGTCTTCTGGATCCCCGCGGTTTCGATCACGAACTCGGTGCCGCCTCCGCTCCACTCGCGCACGGCCAGGACGGGATCGCTCGACGCGCTCGACACGACGAGATCCGCCCGGAGCTGCCGGGCGACCTCGAGGCGGCCTTCGTTCTTGTCGACGACGCAGACCCTGGAAATGCCGCGGAGCTTCGCCATCGAGAGGGCCAGGATGCCGATCGCGCCGGCGCCCATGATGGTGAGCGAATCGGGCACTTCGGACATGGTCGTCCGGAAGAAATGGACCACGTTCGCGAGGGGCTCCGTCATGATCGCTTCGGCTTCGGAGATCGCCCCGGAGACCGGGTAGAGGCAGGAGACGGGGACGGAGATGAATTCGGCGTACGTGCCGTGGACCCGGTCCAGGCCGAGCACCTTCCAGTTCGCGCAGAGGTTCTGCTTGCCGTTCTGGCACGCCGCGCAGGCGCCGCAGGTCTGGAGGGGATTGATGACGACGCGCTGGCCGGCTTTCCAGCCGGTCACCGTCGCGTGCACCTTGTCGACCGTCGCCACGGCCTCGTGACCCAGGATGAGTCCCGGCTTGCGGCGCTCGCTATGGCCGAGGAACCCGTGGATGTCGGAGCCGCAGATGCCCGAGGCGTGCACCTTGAGCAGGACCTCGCCGGGCGCAATCGAGGGGGTGGCGACGTCCCTCATCTCGACCATCTCAGGACCGGTATAGACCAGGGCTTTCATCATGAGGGCTCATTGGAAGATACGCTTGCCGAAGCTGCAACGGAAATCAAGACTCGGATCCTTCCGGAAACTCGGCCGGGGCCGCCGTCGTAGGATTGGTATTACGAGCGGGATCATGAAGCGCACCTTGGCCGGTCTTTTCGCCGCCCTCCTCTCCCTGCCGGGCTTCGGAGTCCAGGACAAAGGCGCCCCGCCCGCCCTGGACGCCGACGCGAAGGGGTTCGTCGACGCCTACTGCCTGAAGTGCCACTCGCCCGAAAAATCCAAGGGCAAGCTCGACGTCTCCCTCGTCCTTCTGGCCGGATCGCAGAAAGAGCCGCGCTTCTGGCGGAAGATCGAAGACCGCGTCCGCGAGGGCGCGATGCCGCCGGACGACAGCCCCCAGCCGCCCGCGCCGCGGAAAGCGGCGTTCCTCGCCTGGCTGAAGAAGGCCCGGGCCGCCGCCGACGCGAAGCTGGCCCCGGATCCGGGCCGCACCCTCCACCGGCGCCTCACCCGCGAGGAATACAACAACACGGTGCGGGACCTCCTGGGCGTCACGCTCCGCCCCGCCGACCGCTTCCCCGCCGACGGGGGCGGCGGCAAGGGCTTCGATAACAACGCCGAGACGCTGTTTGTCCCGCCCCTCCTGCTCGAGAACTACTATCAGGCCGCCGGGGACCTGATCCTCGCCGCCGATGCGAAGCACCTCTGCCTGGTGAAGGCCGACGCCGAGAAGACCCCCAAGCTCTCCGCGCACCGGATCATCTCGGACTTCGCGACCCGGGCCTTCCGGCGGCCCCCCGAGGCCCCGCTCGTCGATCGCTGGACGGCCCTCTACGAGTCCCTCGAGAAGAAGGGCGTGAAGTTCGACGAGGCCGTCAAGACCGTCCTCCGCGGGATGCTGACGTCGCCCAATTTCCTCTTCCGCGTGGAGTCGGACCAGCCCCTGACGGAGCCCTGGCCCGTGGACGGCTACGAGCTGGCCAACCGCCTGTCCTACCTGCTCTGGTCGTCCATGCCCGACGACGCGCTCTTCGCGCTGGCGGCGGACCAGAAGCTGAAGACCCCCGAGGCCGTCAAAGCCGAGACGCTCCGGATGATCGCGGACCCCAAGTCCCGCTCCTTTGCCCGGAACTTTGCCAGCCAGTGGCTGCACCTGTCGCGGCTCGAGACCACGATCCGGCCGGATCCCAAGAAGTTCCCCGAGTTCACCCCGTCGCTCCGCGACGCCATGATCGACGAGGCGACGGAATTCCTCTGGGCGCTGTTCCGGGAGAACGGAAGCCTGATCGACCTGATCCATGCCGACTACACCTACGTCAACGAGGAGCTGGCGAAGCATTACGGGATCGCGGGAGTCTCGGGACCGTCGATGCGGAAGGTCACGCTGACCGATCCCAACCGGGGCGGCGTCCTCGGCTTCGCGGGCGTCCTCACCCTCACGAGCCACCCCGCCCGGACGAGCCCGGTGGTCCGGGGAAAGTGGATCCTGGAGACCCTGCTGGACGATCCGCCCCAGCCGCCGCCCCCGAACATCCCCCCGCTGCCCTCCGACGACGCGCCGGTGCAGGGGCTCACCCTTCGGGAGCAGCTGGAGAAGCACCGCCAGAACCCGGTCTGCGCCGGCTGCCACCGTTCGATCGATCCGGTCGGCTTCGCGCTCGAGAATTTCGATCCGATCGGGCGCTGGAGGACGGAGATCCAGGGGAAGCCCGTCGTCTCCGAAAGCGTGCTCCCGACCGGGGAGAAGTTCTCCAAGCCCAGCGAGCTGAAAGAGATTCTCCTGAAAAAGAAGGAGGCCTTCGTCCGTAGTATTACCGAGAACATGTTGGCCTACGCGCTGGGCCGGGGGATCCAGACCGGCGACGAGTCGGCCGTGGACGCGATCCTGGCGGTGACCGAAAAGGACGGCTATCGAGCCCAGACCTGGTTGACGGAAATCACCCGGAGCTATCCCTTCCGCTACCGGCGGAACGCGACGGCCGGGGGCCGGTGAGAACGACATGAAGAATCCCGCGATCAGCCGTCGCGACCTGCTCCGCGCGGGCGGGGTTGTCATGGGACTTCCCTTCCTGGAATCGATCGACCGGGTCACCGGGGGCCGGCGCGCCCTGGCCCAGGAGACGACGGGCGGCATCTTCGGCGGCTCGTCCGGCGGGAAGTCCCCCGTGCGCATGGCGGTCCTCTACATGCCCAACGGCGTGAACATGAAGTCCTGGCTGCCCGCCGGCAAAGGCGGCCCGCTTACCCAGATGCCGCCGACCCTGGAGCCCCTCTCGAAGCTGAAGAGCGACGTCCTGGTCCTCTCCAACCTGTGGAATCACGCGGCCGACACGGGAGACGGCCACTACGTCAAAGGCGGCGGCTTCCTGACCTGCACCACGATCGAGAAGAGCGATAGCGCCGTCAACAGCAACGGCGTCTCGATGGACCAGCTGGCGGCCCAGAAGATCGGCCACCTGACGCTGCTCCCGTCGCTCGAGCTGGGGATGGAGCCCGTCCACAGCTTCGTGGACAAGAACGTCGGGTACACGGCCTCCTACGCGTCCTATATCTCCTGGAGCTCGCCGACCCAGCCCACGCCCCGGGAGATCAACCCCAAGCAGGCCTTCACCCGGCTCTTCAAGCCGTCGGGCAAGGCGGCCTCGGTGTTCGTGGACGACAAGAGCGTCCTCGACGCCGTGCTCGCGGACTCGAAGGCCCTTCGCGCGAAGGTCAGCCTCGCCGACCAGCGGAAACTCGACGAATTCCTCGACTCCGTCCGGTCCGTGGAAACACGGGTGGAGAACGAAGAAAAGCTCGCCCATCGCGGCCAGTCCTCCCTCCGCGAGGCCAAGCGCGCGATGATCGAGGAGGTGGGCGCCCGCACGGCCCAGACGCCGGACAACGTCCGGAACACGAAGGGCGACCTCACCGAGCGGGTCAAGCTGATGCTCGACATCCTGGTGCTCGCGTTCGCCACCGACTCGACCCGGATCTCCACCTTCATGTTCGGGAACGAGGTGACGGGCCAGAACTTCTCGTTCCTGCCCGGCGTCACGGGCGGCTTCCACGACATCTCCCATCACGGGAACAATCCCGACAAGCTGGAGATGTACGCGAAGATCAACACCTGGCACGTCTCGCAGCTGGCCTACCTGATGGAGAAGATGAAGGCGGTGAAGGAGGGCTCGAAGACCCTCCTCGACAACTCCATGATCCTGCTCGGATCGGGGATCAGCGACGGCAACCAGCACAGCCCGCACAACGTCCCGCTGCTCCTGGCGGGCCGAGGCGGGGGCACGATCGTGCCCGGCCGGCACGTGGAGTACACGAAGGACTATCCGCTGTCCAGCCTCTACATGGCGATGCTCAGCCGCATGGGCGTCAAGCTCCCGACCTTCGCCGACAGCAAGGGCGAACTGAGCGGACTGGCCTGACCGGGCGGGCGTTCCTCGGGGACGCCGGGGGCCTCCCCCTCGACACCGACGGCTCTGGCCTTCCGGACCGCGAAGAGCGAGAATCCTCGCCGTGGCGAAACCCGAACTCGTCCTGGCCGGCCTGCTGGTCGGCCTGACCGTCCTGGCGCTCACCCCCTGGGCCGCCGCCTTCCCGGTGCCCGTCGTTCTGAGAGTCCTGGGGGCCTGGGTCGCCGCGTTCGTCCTGTGGGCGGGCTACGCCGCCGTTCTGGTGGCGCGTCACGAAGGGCGGAGGAAGTCCCGGGAGACCGGGGGCCCTCCCAAGCCGAATTAGTCCGCCGTCGTCCGGACTCCGTTGCAGGCCTCGCTCCGGCACGCTAGAATGGCGCCCCATGTTCGAATCCCTGAGCGAGTCGCTCGGCAACGTCTTCCGGAAGCTCTCGGGCAAGGGGCGACTCAGCGAGGCCAACGTCGAGGAGGGCCTCCAGGAAGTCCGCCGCGCCCTCCTCGCCGCCGACGTCAGCTTCAAGATCGTCAAGGACTTCATCGACCGGGTGAAGGCGACCGCCGTCGGCGCGGAAGTCCTGAAAACCGTCAATCCGACCCAGATGTTCATCTCGATCGTCCACAAGGAGCTGACCCAGCTCATGGGACCGGTCGACCACGTGATCCCGCCCGCCCAGGGCGGCCAACCCACGGTCCTCATGATGGCCGGCCTCCAGGGCGCCGGCAAGACGACCACCACCGCCAAGCTCGGCAAGTACCTCCAGAAGCGCGGCCGGCGCCCCATGCTGATCGCCGCCGACATGATCCGCCCCGCCGCCGTCGAGCAGCTGAAAACCCTCGGCGCCCAGAACAACATCCCCGTCTATTTCGAGCCCAGCGGCCGGCCCGTCAAGATCTGCGAGCGCGGCATCGCCAAGGCGGTCGAGCAGAAGTGCGACGTCGTCGTCCTCGACACCCAGGGCCGCCTTCACGTCGACCGGGAGATGATGGACGAGCTCAAGGAGATCCATCAGAAGATCAAGCCCACCCAGACCTTCCTGGTCGTCGACGCGATGACCGGCCAGGACGCGGTGAAGTCCGCGGACGAGTTCAACAAGCAGCTCTCGCTGGACGGCGTCATCCTGACGAAGCTCGACGGCGACGCGCGCGGCGGCGCGGCCCTCTCGGTGAAAGCGATCGTCGGCAAGCCGATCAAGTTCGTCGGCATGGGCGAGCGGATCGACATGCTCGAGGAATTCCATCCCGAGCGCATGGCGGACCGCATCCTGGGCATGGGCGACGTCGTCACCCTTGTCGAGAAGGCGCGCGAGGCGATCGACGAGGAGCAGGCGCGCAAGCTTCAGGAGAAGATCCGGAAGGACGAGCTGACCATCGACGACTTCCTCAAGCAGCTGGAGTCGATGGAGAAGATGGGCCCGATCAAGTCGCTCATGAAGATGCTGCCCGGCCAGCTCAGCCAGATGGCCGGCGAGATCGACGAGGATCAGCTGAAGTACGCCAAGGCGATCATCCGCTCGATGACGATGCAGGAGCGCGAGAATCCCGAGCTCCTCAACGCCTCGCGGCGGCAGCGCATCGCGCGGGGCTCGGCTCGGCCCGTCCACGAGGTCAACTCGATCATCAAGCAGTTCGAGGAAGCCCGGAAGATGATCAAGATGATGAAGAAGGGCAAGGGCTTCCCGGGCATGCCCGGCATGGGCGCCCCTCCCCCGCCCGGCCGGCGGCGCTAGGCAAAGCGGACCATCACGAGTTCCGGTCTCGACCCCAGGCGCATCGGGGGACCCCAGGTGCCGGCCCCCACCGTCGTCAACACCTGGAGGCTTCCCAGGGCGTGGAGTCCCCGGGCAAACGCCCCGTACACCCGATCGACCACCCAGGTCCACGGGAAGAACTGTCCGCCGTGGGTGTGGCCGCTGATCTGCAGCGAGAGGCCCGCCTGTTCGGCGATCCCGAGGTGGATGGGCGAATGAGCGAGCAGGATGCTCGGGGTCGACCGGTCCAGCCGCAGCCCCCGGAGCAGGGAGCCCAGGCGCTCGGGATTCCGGTGATCTCCGTCGTGGATGCCCACGATCTGCACCCCATCCAGATGCACCTTCTCGTTCTGGAGCGTCCGGACGCCGGCCGCAGCCAGGGTCTGGGTGAAGCGAGAGGCATCGTGAAACTCTTCGTGGTTCCCGGTCACGAAATAGACGCCCAGCGGCGCGGAGAGGTCTTTCCAGGGCCGGGCCAGCTCTTCCGCATCCACGGAGGTCCCGTCATAAAGATCGCCCGGAACCACCACGAGGTCCGGCTTTTCCTCGGCGATCCGGCCGACCAGGCGCCTCAGAAACGCCGCCCCCCGGACGTGTCCCAGATGGACGTCGCTCAGCACCGCCATGCGCCGGCCCTTCCAAGACTCCGGAAGATTCGGCAACGAGACGGGCAGCGTCACGACGCGCACCCGCCCGGACTGGATGAAGGCGGCGAGGCTGGCGAGCAGCGCGAGCACCAGGATCCCGGCCCCGATCGTCGGACGCCCGATCGGCTCGCCCATCAGCCGGTTGACCCCTTCCACTCCCCACGCCAGGAGCGCGCCAAAGAACAGGTAGTTGAGCAGACCCAGCCACACCGCGGCGCCGCGATAGAGGACCTTGACCCAGGCGCGGCGACTGCGGAACGCCAGGATCGTGGCCGGCACGAACGTCAGCGACAGCAGGGCGACGACCGCGCCCAGGGCCACGAGGAGCCCCGTCGAGCGCCCGTCCAGAAAGGCGGCCGAGGTGGCCCACAGCAGGCCATGAGCCAAGAACAAAATGGTTTGGACGATGGCGACGAACAGGATCATCCGGCGTCTCATAGCCCCCCTGGTTCCACGTCGGACCCCCGTGGTCCGACCTCTTCTGCGAACGTGAGCCATCCCCCGGTCCATCCCGTTATTGGTCCGACATAATTGTCGGAAGAGACGTCCGGATTGGGATCTCCGCTCCTCTTTCGTCCGATTTCCCAGCGCGTGTCCCCGGCATGCGAATTGCTTCAATCCAGGTCAGGGATCGACGGAATCGGATCCCGGGAGGGCCAGATGGCCGGAAACTCGAAGGATCTGCGGGTCGGCATGAGGGCGCTCGAACGGGGCTTCATCCGGGCGGTCGTCCTCCAGGACGCCATCGTGGAGCACACCAAGCACCTGGAAAAGACCGGGCCGGCGGGGCCTTCCTTCGATTTCTTCCTCCTTTCCCGAGGCTACCTGAGCGCGGAGCAGCTCGCCCAGGTGGTCACCGATGAGTCGACCGCGTCGCTCCCCGCCGTCCCCCCCACCGCGGCGCCGGCTCCGGGACCGGCCCCGAAGCGGACCGGCGTCTTCGGGAAGTTCTCGATCCTTCGGGAACTGGGCCGGGGAAACATGGGGGAAGTCGTGGAAGCGATCGACCTGACGACCGGCCGACGCGTCGCCCTCAAGCGGCCGTTCTTCCGGAACAACAAGCGGGTCATGCCCCAGGACGAAGAGCGCTTCCTCCGGGAAGCCAAGCTGGTCACCGGCATGGCCCGGCATCCTCACCTGGTCGACATCTTCGAGTACGGCCGGATCGACGGACAGTGCTACATCGCCATGGAGGTCGTCGACGGCCGGCCGATGTCGGAATGGAAGAAGACCGCCACGCTGCGCCAGGAGATCGACGTCCTGCTGGAGGTCGCGGCCGGCGTCGATCACGCCCACCGCTACGGAGTCGTTCACCGCGACCTCAAGCCGTCCAATATCCTGATCCGGGACAACGGCCAGGCGGTCGTGACCGATTTTGGCCTGGCCAAGTTGCAGAACTCGGGCGGGGATCCTTCGCTGACCCCCTTTGGAGTGTTGGTGGGCTCGCCGGGATACATGAGCCCGGAGCAGGCGCGCTGCCTGAAGACCGTCGACGGCCGGACCGACGTCTACTCTCTCGGCGTGATGCTCTACCAGACGCTGACGGGTCGTCGGCCGTTTGAAGGGCGCTCGGCGATGGAAGTCCTCATGCGGATGATGCAGGACCCCGTGCGGCGCCCTTCCGAGATCATGAGAGCCGGGCTCAATCCCGTCCTCTATCAGCAGCTCGAAGCCGTTTGCCTGCGGGCGCTCGAGAAGAATCCTCAGGACCGGACTCCGACCGCGGAGGCCTTTGCGGATGAATTGCGGGGAGCCCTGGTGGAGCCGCATGCCGTCAGTGCGGCGGGCTAGGCCGGCAGCTCCCTCTTCGGTTCGGGCCCGGACCTTCCGGCCCCCTCGCCTTCCCCGGCGAACGGGGGGACAGCGTTGTCATTCACCCGAATCGGGGTCCCCGACCCGGTTCCCTGGGACCTCCGCAAGGGCTGGAAGGCCTGCCCCTGCAGTCCCTGGAAGGCGCTGCTGGACCAGGCGAAAGGGTTACCGATGATCGGGAGCCCCGATCATCGGTCCCCCGATCCCTGGCTACTTGGCCCACTCAAAGTGCACGGGCACCACCGTGATCTTCGGCTGAGGAACCCCGCCGACTTTCCCGAACGCCGGCCCCAGCTTGCTGTCGCGAAACTTGACAAAGTCCGCCTCGGACTTCCAGACGTCGACGACAATCATGCCATCCGAGGTTTTCCCCGCCACGTGGGACTCGATGCCTTTGGGCCACTTCGAGGTTTTTTTGCTGAGACTGAGCTCCTTCATCACCTCGTCGTACTTCTCCACCGCCATGCCCTGGATCTCCACCGTGACCATGACCGCCATGGGATCGCCTCCCTTCTCATGAATTAAAATGTGAAACGCCCGGGAAACAGCCTATCCGACCGGGTCCCCGGGATCCACGAACTCTCGCCCCCGCTCGTGGGATCTTTACAACCGGGATACGCGAACTCCCCCGACCTTAGCCGTTTGGAGCGGTCCGACATCGGTAACGTCCGGGAACGTCCGCGGTCTAACGAGTGAGGGGAGGACCAATCCATGCCGAAATGTGCGAAATGCGGCTGCAACCGGATCCTGGAGCATCTTCACGTCCTGACGAAGGGCGAGTCCGCTGAGGTCACCATCCAGGCTTGGGGGAATCCGCAAGCGGTACTCTTCAAGGATCGGGCTTCCTCCCCCCTGGAAGCCGCGGTATGCAGCGAGTGCGGCTTCACCGAACTCTTTGTGTCCGATCCGAAGGTGCTGGGGCAAGCGGTCCAGCGGGCCGAGAATCGCCAGAAGAGTCCCGGCTAGACGCTAGTCCCGCCGGAGATGAAGCAGGTAGGGATGCGTCGCGCCGCCCGAGTTGTGGGCGTCGATCAGCGTGATGCAGTAGGCCCCGTCCCGGGGGAGCGTCACCTTGAGCGTGGGATCCCGCGATAGCTCCGAATCATCCGCCGTCGCCACGATATGGCCTGCGGCATCGTGCAAGGTCAGGAGCGCGTCCAGCACCGATCCCCGCCGCTGGGCCTCGACGTCGAGCGTCCAGGTCTCGCCCTTCCGGCCCGTAAACTTGAAGACATCGACGTCCATCGCCTGGCTGATCGCACCCTGGATCGTCTGCCCCGCCTCCACGGGCTGCGCCGTCGCAAAGCCGCCGTTGGGCTCCTTCTCGGCGACGAGCGTGGCCTTGGCCAACACCCGCAGATCGTAGGCGGCCTCCCCCTTCGGGTGGACTGCGACGAGCCTCACCGTGTCTGCCGCATAGCCCGGGGGTAACTGGATCTCGATCTCCACTTTCGTATCCCCGTAAACCGCGGGGTCGGTCTCCTTGGGAATCTCGGCCTTTCCCTTGGATTTGAGCGTGAGCGTCGCCCCCTCGATCGGCGCGGCGAACTTCACCTCGCTCGCCTGGTCGAGATTCTGGCCGCGCAGGGTGACCTTGGCCGCTTCCCCCGGACTGATCGCGAGCGGCAGCCCCATCGAGACGCGGGGCTTGGGATCGGGCGGCGCCTTCTTGTCGTCCTGAGGCGCGGCGGCGAGCAGGACCAGGACGAGGAGCCCGGCCTTAGACATAGAGCTCCGGGATGGGATCGCCTTCGTTCAGGATTTCGATCGGCCGGCCGTCGGGAGCGTTCAGCCAGCCGTGGGGATCGACGCCGAGCGCATTAAAGATCGTGGCCGACACGTCCGCGGGCTTGATCGGCCGGTCGGTGACCCGCTCGCCGTTCTTGTCGGAGGCGCCGATCACCTGGCCGCCGCGGACGCCCGCGCCGGCGAACAGCAGCGACGCCACCGGGCCCCAGTGATCGCGGCCGTTGTCCTTGTTGATCTTGGGGGTTCGGCCGAACTCGCCGAAGCAGGCGACGAGCGTCTCGCCCAGGAGGCCGCTCCGGGCCAGATCCTGGATCAGCGCGGAAAAGCCGCGGTCGAATTCCGGCAGCTTCTTCTCCAGGCCGTCCCAGATCTTCGCATGATGGTCCCAGCCGCCGCTGTTGACGGTGACGAACTTCACGCCGCGCTCGACCAGGCGCCGCGCCAGGAGGCAACTCTGCCCGAACGTGGTCCGGCCGTAGCGGTCGCGCAGGTCCGGCTTCTCCTGCTCCATGTCGAAGGCCGCCTGCGCCTCGGGGGACAGGATCATCTCCGCGGCGCGCTGGTGGAATTCGTCATAGGTGCCGATCTGGTCGTCTCCCTTGACGGTGGCGCCCAGCGAATCGACCGCCCCGAGCAGCTCCTTCCGCCGCGCGGCCTTCTTCGCGTCGATGGGCTCCAGCGCGCCCAGGTCGCGGACCTTGTAGTTTGCCTCGTTGGGGTCGCCCGCGCGGAAGGACTCGTACTTCCCGCCCAGGTAGGCGCTCCGGCCGAGCTCCCAGGAGAAGGACGGATTCTTCGGGATCGCGACATAGGGCGGGAGGGCGCCGCGGAAGCCGGTCTCATGGGCCGCGACCGCGCCCATGGCGGGATAGTCGCCGAAGGCCGATCCGAAGCGGCCGGAGAGGACCCAGTTGGTCGCCGTCTCGTGATGGTCGTTGTTGTGCGAGCCCGAGCGGATGAGCGCGACCTTGTCCATGGTCTCGGCCATCATCGGGAGCAGCTCGCCGACCCGGAGGCCCGGGACGTTGGTCTTGATGGGATGGTACTTGCCGCGGACCTCCGACGGGGCGTCGGGTTTCGGGTCGAAGCTGTCGTGGTGCGAGAGCCCGCCCCCCAGATAGACGAGGATGACCGACTTGGCCTTCCCCTTCCCTTCCGCGGCGCCCGCGCTCTTGGCACAGAGGAAATTGCCGAGCGAGAAGCCGAGCGGACCCAGCGCGCCCAGGCGGAGGAAGTCGCGCCGCGCCATGCCGTCGCAGTGCGCGTGGACCTTGCGGCTCATCGGAACGTCGAACATGCGATCCTCCGCCTCAGTGATTGAAGACGAATTCCTTGGAGTTGAGCAGCGCCCAGAACAGGTCCCGGATCACCTCGCCCCGGTCGGAGCCGTCCGCCAGCAGGCGGGCGACGATCGCTCCCTCGGCCTCGCGAGGCCGGCGTCCCAGCACCGACAGAAAAAGGGACTGGGCGAGCTTCTGGGCGTCGGGCTCGTCCTTGAGCAGGCTCGCCAGGCGTCCCTCGGGATTCCGGATCTTCTCGACCACGCTCGCCCCGTTTTGGAGATGCAGGAGCTGCGGCAGCGTCACTTCGCCGCTCCGCTCGCAGGCGCAGGCCGTCACGCGATCCGACTGGCCGAAGAGCTTCAGGAAATGCGACTCGACGCCCGGGTCGGGCAGCTGCGTCGCGCGCAGGCCGACCGGATAGCCCGCGAACGTGTCGGGGACTCCCGTCACCTGGCTGATGGCGTCCAGGAGCACCTCGGCCGACATCCGCTTGGCGTAGTAATGCGAGTAGAAGCGTCGGTCGTTTTCGTTCTCCGGCTGCGTGGCCGCGCTGAGCTGATAGACCCGCGAGGTCAGGATCAGCGTCATCACGTGGCGCAGGCTGAAGCCGCTTTCCACGAACTCCCGGTTCAGCGTCTTCCACAGCGCCGCGTTCGAGGGCGGGTTGCTCGACCGGAGGTCGTCCACGGGGTCCACCAGGCCCACCCCCAGGAAGTGCTTCCAGAGGCGATTGACCATCGAGCCCGAGAAGTACTCGTTGGTCGGCGCGGTCATCCAGTCCGCCAGGACCTTGCGCGGATCCTCCCCCGGGGGGATCTCCGTCGCCGAGCGGTCGAGCGGCTGGGGCGCGAGCGCGGCGCCGGTCCGCGGCTGGGAGACCTTGACGGGCGCTCTCCGTGCCTCGTCGGCGCGCTTGCGGCAGGAGTCCATCTCCTTGTGCTTGTCGTCGATCTGCTTCTGGATCTTCTTCTGCTCGTCCTCGGTCTTGTCCTTGAGCGAGATCTCCAGGGGCTTCAGCTGCTTTTCCAGGTCGGCCAGGCGCTTCCGCTGTTCCTGCTCCGCCTGCGACATGACCGCGAGGGTGGTCGGCGCCTTCTCGGGCTTCTGGCGCTCCAGGCTGACGGACGAGAAGAACGCGGCGAAGTGGTAATAGTCGTCCTGGGTGTACTTCTCATCGGGGTGGTTGTGGCACTTGCAGCAGAGGATGCGCGTGCCGAGGAAGGATTGCGCGACGGCCGCGACGAGCTCCGTCTTCGGCGCCTCGCGGCTTTCGCCGACGGTCACCACGAAGTAGCCGATCTGGGGGCTCTTCGCGGTGTCGCCGGTCACGGTCAGGACGTCGCGCGCCAGCTCGTTCCAGGGGCGCTGGGCCTCCACCTGCTCCCGCAGCCACTGGTGGAACGCGCGGACGCCCTTCGAGCCGCGGACGTCGTGATCGCGTTCCTTGCGGTTCTGGAGCAGCTCGCCCAGGATCTGGGCCCAGTAGTCGACGAACTCCGGGCGGCGGAGCAGGGCCTCCGCGAGGGTCGCCCGCTTGCCGGGGGACGGGTCGGCCAGGAAGGCGACGACCTCCTCCGCCGTCGGCAGCGTGCCGATCGTGTCGAGAAACGCCCGCCTCAGATACTCCTCGTCGCTGCAGCCCGGCGCGGGCGGGATCCGCAACTCGGCCAGCTTGTCGAAGACCGGGCCGTCGACCACGCTCAGCCGTTTCTCGTAGAGCGCGGGGTCGACGGGCTTCGCGCGGGGGATCGTGAAGGCGACGACGGCCACCTTGTCCTGGAAGTGGGCGCGGATCGTGGACGCCCCTTCCCGGGCCGCCTTGACCCGTCCGGACTCCGAGACCGTCAGGACCGACGCGTCGTTCGAATAGAATTTCGAGAGCCAGGTGAGGTCCCGGACCTGCCCGTCCGTGAACGTGCCGCGGACGAGGAGCTGCTGCTCCTGCCCCGGCGCCAGGCGCCGCCCCCCGCCCAGGATCTCCAGCGACACGAGCGTCTCTTCGCCGGCCTTGACGCTGGGCGTCCCGGCTTCGATCCACTGGACCAGCAGGGCGTAGGGGCGGGAGTCGCGCGCGAACAGCTCGCCGCCGCGGTGCGGGATGCGATTCGAGGCTTTCGCCAGGACGAGGCTGAGATCGGGGGAAGCGTGGTTCATCCGGCGGCCGAACGATTCGACCGTCAGGCGGGTGTAGTCCTCTTCCGGCGCGAAGCCGCGCAAAGAAAGCTTGAAGCCGTTCTGCCCGGCCTCCTTGCCGTGACAGCCTCCCTGGTTGCAGCCGTAGCGGGTCAGGACCGGAACGATTTCATTGCGGAACGAGGGCGAGGCCGGGGCGGCTGTCCCGGTCACGGTGACGGGGACCGAGGCGGTTTGATTGGAATAGGCGACGGTGATCTGGACCACTCCGTCGGCAGCGGCCTGGACCCGGCCGCCGGTCACCATGGCGACCTTCGAGTCCGAGGAGCTGAAGGCCGCGTCGCAAGTGACGTCGAGCCGGCGACCGTCGTCGGTCTCCGCGCTGATTAGGAGGCCGTGGCTGGCGCCGGACCCCTGGAGGTCAATCGACGCGGGTTCGGCGCTCAGGCGGACGATGCGTGGCCCGGGCTCGCCGCCGGCCGTGGCCCGACCGAGGCAAAGCACGGTGGCCGTCAGGCTCAGGATGGCGCGCGTTCCGGCCTTCGTCATGCTCGCCCTCAGCACCGCCGCAGGGACCACGTCCACGACACCCGGAAGGGAGGGGCTCTCGGGGTTCACCACCCTATAGCTCGGATCCCCTCGTCCGTTACCTCCCCTTGGCAATCGGAGCGCCATCCGGGGCGGAAAAGCAGGCCCCGGCGGCCTGCCCTTTAGCGAAGGGAGGAAAGGTAGGCGACAAGATCGCGCAAGTCCCTGCGGGAGAGCGCTTTGGAGATGTCTTCCGGCATGGCGGACAGGGCTTCTTTTCGGGCCCGGATCTCCGATTTCGCGATGCTCTTCTTCGTTCCGTCTCCCTGGACGAGCACGATGTCGGAGGAGGTTTCCTTCTCCACCCGCCCGACCTCGATGACGTCGTTGTCCAGCTTGAGCAGCACCTGGGCGTAGCCCTGCACGATCACCTTGTTGGGGAACAGGATCGACTCGAGGATCTGTTCCTTCGTCCGATCCGTGCCGACCTTGGTCAGCGGAGGTCCCACGACGCCGCCTTTGTCCTTGATCATGTGGCAGCGAACGCAGCTGACGTCGAGCCGATCGAAGAAGATCTCCCGGCCCGTTTTCGGGTCGCCGCCGTCCAGCAGGTCGGCATTCACGGTCCGCGCGGCGTCGAACCGTGCGAGCTTTTCCTTCACCGGGGCGGCCGACCGCTTCGCCGAGGCTTCCAGGAGTTCGAGGTGCAGGCCGGCCGGCAGGACCATCCCTTGATCCAGGAGCCGCGCGAGCACCGCGTCCGCCTCGGCCCCCTTCCAGTCCCCGAGCGACGCGACCGCCGCCTGGCGCACGGCCAGGGCTCCGGGGGCGAGCGCCAACCTCTCCAAGAGGCCTGCCGTGTCCGGCAGCCGGAACTGCACGAGCAAGCGGACCGCCTCCTCGCGAAGGGCCGCATCCCGGTCGTCGATCGCCGCCGCGATCGCCTCCCTCGCGTGCGGGTCTTTGGTCTTCGCCATCGTGCGGAGGGCTTCAACCCGCACCGCGGAGGGACCCTTGGCCAGGAGCTCGGAGAGGAAGGTCGACGGCGCGAGCGCCAGCTCCCCCCACGCGCGGAGCGCGTGGACGCGGATCTCCTCCGGCTGCCCCTCCCCGGAGAGGCCGGCCAAGACGCCGACCAGGTCCTCCGGCGCCGGCCGGGGGAGGAGCGGCCGCCAAGCCCCGAGCACCCGGTCTCTCGAACTCGGCCAGACCCAGTCGGCGAGCGCGTCCAACGCCTGGACCCTGGTCCCCAGGGCGGCCTCGCTCCGGGCATGGCGGACCAGGAGATCCGACCGTCCGGCGCGCAGGGCCGCGTTCACGGCGCGGACTGCGACCCGCTCGGGCAGCCCCTTCTCGTCCAGGATCGCCGCCAGATCCTCCATCGCCTCCACGATGGGCCGATCGTGGATCGCTCGGGCGGCTTCCAGGACGATCGACGGCTGGACATCGTGGAGGAAGCGCTTGACCTCCGCCTTCCCGAGGCGGCCCAGCGCGAGCAGCGACGCCATCCGAACCGCGGAGGAGGGATTGGTCGAGGCCTCCAGGAGCCCCGGGACATCCCCGATCGACCCGAGAGCGAACACGCCCGCATGACGCAGCATCGCGTCCTGGTCGTTGTTCTCGCGCAGCATCGCGAAGAGGGGCCCGACGGCGTCCTTCGACTTCGCCTTCCCCAGGGCGAGCGCGGAAAAGAACCGCACGCGCGGGTTGACGTCCAGGAGTCCGGGAATCATGTCGTCGCCGGCCCCGTGGTCGGCCTGGACCTTGGCGACCTGGGCACGGACTTCGGGATGGGGGTCGTTCCGGAGCGCCGCCAGGAGCGGCCACGCGTTCAGCTGCCCCAGGCCCCAGATCCCGTGCAGGCGCGCGTGGCCGTCGCCACCCATGGCCGCCGCCGCGAGCACGGACGACTCCTTTCGCGCGACCAGTTCGAACTGCGCCTCGAGGCGCACCCGGTAATCCCGGTGGGAGAGGAGATCGTGAAGCTCCTTGATGCTCCGGCCTTTCATCCCCTCGGCGAGCAGCCGCCCCGTCCCCGAATCCTCCGGAACCGCCTTCGACACCCTGAAGATCCGCCCCTTCTCCGGCTTGGCCCAGCCCTGAACCCAGTCGGACACGTAGAGCGCCCCGTCGGGCCCGAATTTGCAGTCCGTCGGCCACAGCTCGCTCAAGAAACTCTGATCGTCGACGACGTCGAAGCCCGCGCCCCGCGGCTTGACCGCGAAGGACCGCACGCTCCCCGGGAAGTCGCACATGAAAAAGCGGCCGAGGTACGCGTCCGTCAGTCCCGTGCCGGGATAGCAGGCGACGCCGGAGGGCCCGTGGCCGACATAGCCCGCGGGGGGAGCCTGCGACGGAGCCGCCTCCGTCGTCCACAGTTTCTCGACCATCCAGGGACTTTGGAGCACTTCGCGCTGGTAGCCGAAGCGCCAGCCATAATCCGCGCCTTCGACGATCCAGATCCAGCGCGCCCGGTCGCCCGCGTCCGAGTTGTTGTCCCCGGTCCACAGATTTCCCTCGGCGTCGAAGCAGAGCTGCTCGGGGTTCCGCAGACCGGTGGCGAAGACCTCCAGCTCGCTGCCGTCGGGATTGCAGCGCAGGGCCGCTCCGCAGTCCGGCGAGTCGAGGGTCTTCCCCTCCTTCGTCACTCCATGGAAGCCCCGGTCGCCCATCGTGAAGTAGATCTTCCCGTCGGGACCCATCGCGAGGCCGTGAAGATCGTGGGCGCCGGAGCCCATGTGGACGCCGAAGCCGGTCGCGAGGACCTCCCGGCTCGTCGCCTTGCCGTCCGGCCCCACGCGGAGGTGCCAAAGGTTGGGCGCGCAGGTGTACCAGACGTCCGTGCCGCGCGCCAGCACGCTGGAGCCCAGCCCGTCAGCCAGATCGTTGAACCCGTCGGCAAAGGTCGCGGCGAAGTCCGCGCGGCCCTTCCCGCCGAGATCCTGAAGGACGCGGAGGCGCTCGGAATCGACGCTCAGCTTGTCTGCAGCGGCGCCCAGGTGCTTCCGGTACAGGGCGACGCGGTCCTCGACCGTCCGCGAGGCCAGGTCGCCGTCGATCCAGTCACGGCGGTCCCAGACTTCCAACACGCTCGTGTGCCGCCGGTGGGTTTCGGCGACATACACGCGGCCATGGTCGTCGATCGACATCGAGACGGGATTGACGAATTGGGGCTCGGCGGCGAAGAGCTCGACCTTGAGGCCGGAGGGGACGCGCAGCTTCCGGACGGATTGGAGAGCCTCCTCGGAGAGGTCCTGAGGCGAGACCGCGCCCGCGAGCGGCAGTAGGAGAAGGAGGATCCTCATGGTTCCCTGTATTGAACGCATCCCAGGGAAAACTGTTGAGGATTACTCGCTCGGGTGGGGGAATCTGCGGGGGGGTCTGCGAGGGCGACCAGAGGGATGCGGGCGGAACCCCAGGCCTTCCGGCGGGAAGAGGACCCGATCCGGCCCGTCCTCCCCGAGACACGCCCGGCCCGAGGGCCGACCGGAGGGAGCCTAGGGCCTCAAGGGACCCGTCGTCGAAGGGGGATCTCCGATTCCAGAGGGTCCTCGGCGCCCCGGAAGCACGCCATCGCCAGACGAAGGAGATCGCTCCCCTTCTCCAGCTCCAGTTTCCGCTTGATCCGGGCCCGATACGTCTCGATGGTCTTGATGCTCAGCTCCATCGCTCGCGCAATGTCCGTGGTGCCCCGGCCCCTCCCGATGCTTTCAAACACCTCGACCTCCCGATTGCTCAAGCGGTCGAGGAGAGATTTGCCCGGGCTATTCTGAACGCGGGGGTTCGCCAGGATGAGGCGGTCGACCATGGCTTGGCTCAGGTAGACTCCGCCGCCCAGGAGCCGGTGGATCGCCACCGTCAATTCCCTCATGTTCTGGTGTTTCATGATGTATCCCTTGGCGCCCGCGTGGAGCGATCGCTGGGCGAAGATGGCCTCGTCGTGCTTCGAGAGAATGAGCATCGGCAAGCCCGGGCAGCGCTCCTTCAGCTTCTTGAGCAGGTCCAGCCCGCCCATCCCCCCGAAATACAGCTCGATGATCGCGAGGTCTGCCCCGGCCCGCGGGATCTGATCCAGGGCCTCCTCGGGGGAGGCGGCTTCTCCGCAGACGGCCAAGTCCTCGGTTTGATTGATGAGCTCCCTCAATCCCTCCCGAAGAATCATGTGATCGTCGACGATGTAGATCCGCCGCTTCCCCGGGATGGAGAAGACGTCCCCGAGGATCGGGGCCCTGCCGGAGTGGGCCCGCTCTCCAGACGCGAACTCGAATCGCTGATCCTCCGCCGTCATCCGATCCCCCTCTCCTGCCTTCGGATCCGGAGCACCGTTCTGCGGTCCCGATCGCGAACCCGTCGCGCGTCCCGAGCAGTTCCCGATCCTGGAGTCCGGCGCGAAGAGGAACGGCGTCTCTGGGCAGCTCCCTCGGAAGCGGCGCGAGGAACTCCGACGAAGACCAAGGGGCACCTCCCAGGAACCCACGAGTCCTGCCGCGGTGTTCAGTCCGTCCGAGGACCGCCAGGACTCCACTACATAGCTATAATGGGTTTCCCTCATTAAGAGAGAGCAAGAGCCGTGCCAGAAAGCCCCGAAGACGGCTCCCGACGGCCGCCGCCTATGGGATTTCGAGGTTCCCCGATAGACACCCTCACTATTAGATAGGGGATTTCACCTACTATTTAGTAGTGTTTTTCACCTATTAATACGCGATGGTAGTAACGGGGGATGCCTCTGAAGGGCGACCCTCACGTCATCTTAGCTCTTGGAACTCCCTCCGTGAGAAAAGAAAAAGCCCTCCCCCGCCTGCGGGGCGGGAGAGGGCTCTTCTGGGTGTCTTCCAGGTCTACGCGAACAGCTCGGTGACCGGCTGCGCCTGCACCAGTTCGCGCGGCTGCTTGAGATGGTTGAGCACCATCGTCTCCGGATCGATGCCGAAGGCGTGGTAGATCGACGCGAGCAGCTGCGCCGGATGCACCGGCTTCTCGATCGGCGCCGAGCCGGTCTTGTCCGACTTGCCGTGCACGTAACCCCGCTTGATGCCGCCGCCGGCGACGAGCGAGGTGTAGCAATAGGGCCAGTGATCCCGGCCGTCGGCGCTGTTGCCGTTCCCCGAGGTGCTGACGCCGCGCTGGGGGCTGCGGCCGAACTCGCCCACCGCGACGACGAGCGTCTCGTCGAGCATCCCGCGGCGGTCCAGGTCGAACAGCAGGGCCGAGAGGCCGCCGTCGAGCATCGGGCCCGACTGGTCGCGCATCCGGCGCGGCAGATCGACGTGAACGTCCCACGAGTGGTTGTCCGAATTGGCGACCTTCGGCCAGACGACCTCGACCACCCGCGTGCCGGCCTCGACCAGGCGCCGCGCGAGCAGGCAGCTCTGGCCGAACGTGTTCCGCCCGTAGAGGTCGCGAACCTCCTTGGACTCCCGGTCGAGCTCGAACGCCTCGCGAGCGCGGCCCGACGCGATCAGGTTGAGGGCCCGGTCATAGTATTCGTCCAGCTTGTAGTCCGACACCGCGTCCTCGATCTCCGGCATCGTGGCGTCGATCGCGTCGCGCAGCTTGGCGCGGCGCTGAAGGCGGAACGCGAAGACCTCGGGACGCAGCTTCAAATCGTCGACCTTGATCCGGTCCATCTTGCCCTGATCCATGTCGTCGCCGTCCGGATAGAGCATGTAGGGGTCATAGCCCTTCCCGAGGAAGCCGGCCGTGCCGCCCTTGCCGACGACGTTCGACTCCTGGAGCGGACGGGGCAGCATGACGAACGGAAGCATCGGCGCCTCCGGCGGCCGCAGGCGGACGATGTTGGAGCCGTAGTTGGGGAAATCCTTCGGATCGGGCGGCTCCAGCTGGCCCGAGGGGCTGACCTTGTCGGTCGTATAGCCCGTCATCATCTGGTAGATGGCCGCCGTGTGATTGAAGAGCCCGTTCGGCGAGTAGCTCATCGAGTGGATGACCGTCGCCTTGTCGGTCACCTGCGAGAGCTTCGGCAGCGTCTCGCAGAACTGCAGGCCGGGCGTCTTCGTGGCGATCGGCTTAAAGACGCTCTTCACGTTGTCCGGCACGTTGTCCTTGGGATCCCACAGGTCCAGGTGGCTCGGGCCGCCCTGGAGGTAGCACATGATGATGCTCTTGGCCTTGCCCCAGCCGGGGCCGCCCACCTTCTTCGCCTCCTGGGCTTTCGCCTGGAGTCCGAACATCGAGCCGAGCGACAGGCCCAGGACGCCCGATCCGCCCACGCGGAGGATGTCGCGCCGGGTCATGCCGTGCCGGCACCCGTCTTTCGGGGCTTCGTTCGGGAATACGATCATCGTCGGCTCCTTATCTACCTATTAAACAAGAAGGCGGGGCTGTTGATGAGCGCCCAGGACAAATCCTGGGCCGCCGTCAAGCGCGCGTCCCCCACCTGCTTCACGCTCTGCTCGGCGTCCGCCCGCAGCTGGGCCAGCGCCACGTCCAGCGGCACCGGCTTGGAGACCATCGTCACCGAATCCTGCAGCTCCTTCAGGTGCGGATCGGTCGGCAGGGGTTTCTTGGCCTCCGCCACCGCGGCCTGGAGCTTCCGCTCTTCGGGATCGAGCAGCTTCACCACCTTCGCCAGGTAATCCTTCTGGGCGTCCGTCCGCTTGTCCTGGTCCGTCGCGAACACCGCGCGCAGCTCGTCCGAAAGCCCCAGGCCCGCCTTCTCGTCCGTCGTCACCGACAGGCGGAAGCGCGAGAGCATGAAGTCGTTCTGATTGTAGGTCTGCCGGAGGGTGAACGTCAGGATCGTGCCGCCGTCGTAGCCGAGCGGCTCCTTGGTCTCGAAGGTCGCCCAGTGCGTCATGCCGGGGATCGGCGACACCGCCCAGCCCCGGTTGTTGTCCGGGGTCCCGTCGATCGCATTCTTGACGTCGAAGTCCTTCTGGCTGAAGTCCGCCTTCGCGTTCTGCAGGGCCACCTTCGCCAGCTTCGCGGGCTCCGCCTTCGAGGCGGCCTGGAGCTCGAACTGGACCAGGACGAAATTGCCGTCCGGGGCGCGGCCCGGCCCCTTGGTCGGGATGCGGGTGTCTTCCAGGGCCTCGAGGCGGATCGATCGGATGCCCTTCAGGCTCGTCTGGGCCGTCAGGACGTAGTTGCCCTTCCCGTTCTTGCCGGAGGCGATGACCGAGAGGTCGGGCTGCGTCGAGAGCGTCGCGCCGTTGGTCGCCTCCAGCTTCGAGGGGAGGAGCGGGAACCACTCCCCGGCGCTCTTGTGCTTCTTCTCGTACTCGGCGACGTGCTCGGGCGCCTTCGCCTCGTAGTCCTTGAGTTCGGCTTCCTTCTTCGCGATCTCCTCCTGGCGCTTCTTCTCCGCCTCGGCCACGCGGGGGGCGATCTCCTTCTCGTAGCCGCCCAGCTCGCCTTTGGCCTTCGCGATCGCGTCCAGGCGGTCCTGCTGGAGCTTCGGCTCGAGGACCTTCCACTCCTCCTCGCGGCGATCGCGCTGGGCCACCAGACGCGTGTTGTCGTCGACGATCGTCTTGAGCGATTCGAGGGCCAGTTTCACTTCCCCCGGCCGCGAGGGGCGGTTCAGGATGCGCATGAAGATCTCGTCGACCAGCTTCGTGTCGTCCGTCTCGGCCTTGACCAGCTTGGCGAGGCCGTTCTGCGGATCCGCGATCGCGTCGGCGATGGTCGGGCCGCTGATCAGCGACATGACCGCTCCCAGCCGCAGTTCGCTCGTGCGCTCGCATTCGCAGGCGCTTTCCCGCGGCGGCCGCCCGAAGGTGCCGAGGAAGCCGCTGGGCAGCTCGACGCCGGAGTCCGGCAGGGCCGCCGCCCGCGTTCCCGCCGGAACGCCCGGGATCTTCGAGATCGCGCCCGTCACCGAGTGGACCGAGTCGAAGATCACTTCGGCCGAGAGGCGCCGCGCGGTCGCATGCGAGTAGTTGATCTTGTCGTCCTTGTTCCACTCGTTCGACGCGACCGAGAGCTGGTAGACGCGCGACTTGCAGATGATCTCGACGACATGCCTCGGATTGAAGCCGCTCTTCAGGAACTCCTCGGTCAGGTAGTCGAGGAGCTGGGGATTCGACGCGGGGTTGCCCGCGCGGATGTCGTCGATCGGCTCGATGATGCCGACGCCGAAGAGGTAGCCCCAGAGGCGGTTGACGTAGCTCTTGGCGAAGTACGCGTTGTCCGCCGACGTCAGCCAGGCGGCCAGCAGCTGGCGGCGGGTCGCCTTCTCCGGCGCCTCGTACTTGCAGTCGTAGGGGAACTTGGGGGGCGTCACCTTGCCCGTGCGGTCGTGGGTGACCTCGCCGTCGTTCTTCTCGTAGACGATCTCGTAGAGCGACTTTGCGCCTTCGACGGCGGTGCCGCCGATCTTCTTGTCGCCGCTGGCGGGATCGGTCTTCAGGCCCACGCGGGCGAAGTAGGCGGCCGTCTCGTAGTACTGGTCCTGGGTCCAGCGCTCGAACGGATGGTCGTGGCACTTCGAACAGTTGAAGCGCACGGCCAGGAAGAGGTGCGTCGTGTTTTCGGTCGTGGGCCCCGGGTCGCGGAGGATCTTGTAGTAGGACGCGGCCGGGTTGTCCTTGTTCGACCCGTCCGCCGAGATGACGCTCCGGACGAACTGGTCGTAGGGGACGTTCTGCGCCACCTGGTCGCGGATCCACTTGCGGAACGCCGACGCCCCCTCGGGCGCCAGGAACTTGCGGTTCACCTGGAGCAGGTCCGCCCACTTGTTCGTCCAGTGATCGATGTAGGCGTCGCTTCCGATCAGCTTGGAGACCAGGGCCTCGCGCTTCGCCTTCGTTTCCGCAGGGTCCGCCAGGAACGCGCGGACCTCGTCCGACGACGGGGGCAGGCCGGTCAGGTCGAGGTGGATGCGACGGACGAATTCTGCGTCCGTGCAGACGCCCGACGGCTTGACTTTCAGCCGCTGCCACTTGGCGGCGACCAGTTCGTCGATCCGGTTGTAGGTGGGCGGCGCTTCCCACGTGAAGCCCTTCCGGTCGCCCATGACGGTCAGGGTCGTCGCCGCGTAGGAGCCCTCATAGCGCGCGAGCACCGGCGCTTCCCCGCGGCGGATGGCGAGCATGATGCCGGTGCGGTCGGGGGTCGCGACCTCCGCGTTGCCGCTCTCGATGTAGGCTTCCCGCGTCACGTCGCGGGTCTTGCCGTCGGGGTAGGTCGCCAGGACGCGCATCTGCTGGCGGCTGCCGATCCGCTCGATCACCGGGTTCGTGGGAACCACCTCGATCTTGCTGACCCGCGAGGAGTGCTCCAGGGTTGCCCCCTGGGCGACCCACGCGCGCAGGATCTGGTAATAGACGTCGCCGTGCTGGACCACGCGGCCGCCCTCGTGGGGCACCGCGCCCGTCGACTTGAGCAGCATCAGGCTGTCGTCCGGGGAGGCGACGTTCACGCGCCGGGACGCCAGGTCGTCGGTCAGCGAGCGGACGTCCAGGATCGCGTCGTAACCCCGCAGGGAGAGCTTGAAGCCGTTCCGCCCCTTGGCCGAGCCGTGGCAGGTGCCGGCGTTGCAGCCCACGCGGGAGATCACCGGATTGACGTCGCGGATGAAGTCCGCCTTGAACTCCTCCTTGAGGCCGGTCACCGACACGGGCAGCACCGCCGTCTTGCCCTGAAGGGCCAGCGTCAGCTTCGCCTCCCCGTCGGCCTTGGGCTGGAGGAGGCCGCCCGCGCTGACGTCGACCACGTCCGCCGACGTCTTGAGATCGACCATGCGGGTGACATCGATCGCCTCGCCCGTCTCCAGACGCCCGGTCACCACGATCTGCGTGTAGTCGAAGGGCCGGGTGAAGCGGATCTCCGCCGGGAGGACTTCCAGGGCCGCGATCTTCGTGCCCGGAGGCAGCGTTTCATGATCCTTGCGCTCGTCGACCCGCAGCGTGGTCTGGAACGGCGCGTCGCCGGTCTTCGCCACCGGAGCCTCGATCGGCGCGGGGGAGAATTCCTTCACGACGTTCCCGGATTCCAGGTCATAGAGCCGGACCAGGCCGTCCGAGCAGGCCGCCGCGACCGCCCCGCCGCCGGGTCGGAAGCCCACCGAGTAGACGATGCCGGTGTCGACTTTTTTCGTCCACAGCGGCTTGATGCCGTCGCCCGTGAACTTGTCGAGCGCCTTCTGCTCGTCCACGCTGCGCTTGGCCGCCTCCTTCGCCAGGATCGCCTTGATGTTGTCCGGAGGCGCGGGATTCATCTCGTAGGCGAAGACGGCGACCTCGCCCTTGCCGTCCAGGCCGCTGCCGGCGGCGAAGCGCTTCGCGTCCGGGCTCACCGCGACGCTCCAGATCCGGCCCTGCATGGCGGGCAGGTCCCCCTTGATCTTGTTGGAGTCGTCGCCGATCTGCCGGGCGACGATGCGGTGCATCCGGTAGACCTTGGGGACGCCGTCGGCGCCGCCCATCACGACCTCGTCCCGGGAGGGATGGCGCGCCACGGCGATCAGGCCGCCCTTGAGGGCGCCCGGGGTGATCGAGGTGATGTTGTCGACGAAGCGCTGCGTGGCGACTTCGATCAGCTTGAGCGAGCCGTCGCGGCCGACGCTCGCGAGGTGGGAGCCGTCGGCGGAGAAGACGGTGCCGAGCGACCAGTCGCTGTGGGACAGGTTATAGAGGATCTGGTCGCCCTTCTTCAGCTCGATCGCGCGGATCGTGTTGTCGCCGCAGCCGAACGCCAGTTTCGTCCCGTCGGGCGACCAGCTGACGCCGTTCAGGGTGTCGTAGGTGACCGGCACCGACAGCGCCAGGGTCTTCTTCTCGAGCTCCCAGACCTGGACTTCGCCGATGCGGCCGGGGAGCCCACCCACCGCCGCGAGCGACTTGCCGTCGGGCGAGAAGCGCAGCGACTGGATGCGCTCCGACAGGCCGACCAGGCGGGCAACCCGCTCGGACCCGTCGGCCTTCCAGAGGAGCACTTCGTGGAACCCCGCGATCGCCAGCATCGAGCCGTCGGGGGAATAGTCGAGCGCCGGAATGACCGGGGGCCGGGTATAGACCGGGGGATGATCGACATCGAACTTGGCCTTGGCGTTCACGGGGGTGTCGTCAACCGCCCCCTCGGCGATCCACTGCTTCACGAGGTCGATCTCGGACGGAGCAAGGGCTTTCTTGCCCTTGGGCATCTCGGCTTCGCCCTTCTCGGGCGAGATCAGCTTGAGGAGGTTGCTCTTCGCGGGGTCGCCGGGCACGACCGGGGGGAGCTTGGACTCTCCGGTGGCCAGGAGCCGTTCCCGGGAGGTCATGACGTAGTTGCCCTTGGACTTGGCCGGCTGGTGGCAGCCGACGCAGACGCCCTGGAAGATCGGGCGGATCTGCTTGTCAAAGCTGACTTTCGCCGGGACCGCGGCTTCCTTCTTCTTCTCCTGAGCGGCGGCGCCGAGCGCCAGGACGGCGGCGGCCAGGAAGCCGAGGCTGATGCGGTTTAGCTGCGTCATGCTGTTTCAATCCAAAAGACAAATCGGGATCAACCTTTCAGTGATTACCCGGGGGGGTGCAGGGCGGTACTTAAAAATGCAATTCTGCCCGGGTCTTCCAAAAAGAGTCCCCTGACGGCCGCCGGATCGCTACCATGGGGCCCACGTGGTCGTAGATACTTCATCATGGCCGACCTGCAGAAGCCGCTGATCCTGGTCGTCGACGGCGACCTGGGCAAACTGACGACGCTCGACTCCCTGCTGGGGCGCGCCGGCAATCTCATCACCACCTGTTCCACCTTCCCCGACGCCCAGAAGGCGGTGGCCGGGAACAAGGTCAACCTGGTCATCATCGGCCGGATGGGAGACGAAGGGGAAGAGTTGGCGCTGACCTGGAAGGTGAAGGACATCTCCCCCTCCACGAAGGTCCTGCTCCTGAAGGACTCGAAGGACTATGCCGACAGCGTCGCCCCCCTGGATCCCGGAGCGGACGAACTCCTCAGTGCGCCGTATACGAACGACGAACTCCTGGCCACGGTGACCGCGCTCCTGGCGAAGCCGAGCCTGCCTCCGTCCGAGCCGGATCGCCTGTAATAGAAGAAGGACCCCGCCCTCAGTACGCCCCCAGGAGCCCCCGCCGGGCTTCGCGCAGCCATTCGCGGAGCGGCGTCGCCAAGGTGTCGTTCGAGCGGATGGCCTCTTCGAACGACCGGACGGAGCTGCCGTAGTGGTCGAGGGCTCCGGGACGGTCGGCGAGCTTGGTCCGGTAGCGCCCCCAGGCGAGTTCGAGATGTCCGCGCTCGGCCGATGCCTCCGCCGAGACCGGATTCCAATCGAGCACCTGGTCGAGATCCGCCCTCGCGCCCTGGAACAGCTCGCTCGGATCCTGGCCGCAGGCGATCATCAGCGTCCCCTTGGTCCGCCGGGCCATTGCCCGGGTGATGCCGTACTCGTTGCTCGGGAGGCTGCTCTGGCCGTCGAGTGACAGGTCCTGGAGCGCCAGATCAATGTCGTGCATCGCGGGATCCGTCTGCTGCCGGGGCCGGAGCCGGGCCCGCTGGACGCGCATCCGCGCCCGCTTCTCGTGCCAGGACAGGGGGCAGGGATCCTTGATCTTCTCGAAGGCTTCTTCCGCCCGCGCAAAGTCGCTGGACGGATCTTCCCCGAGCGCGGCCCGGAAGAGGGCCTGATCGGACCAGATGAGCGCGAAGTTCATCCAGGCTTCTTCCGGAACGACGCCGGGCGGGGCCAGCTCGCTGATCCGGCGTTCCAGCTCCTCCAGGTCCTGGAGCGGGCTTTCGCCCCGGCCGGTCCGATAGTCCGCGCGACTCCGGAGCGTCAGGCTGCGACCCGCCAGGATGGACGGGTCGCCCGGGCTCAGCCGGGCCGCCTGGTCCAGGTCCGTCGCGGCCTCCTCGAATCCCTTCTGCGGATTCTCCCCGAGCGAGGCCCGGTGCTCCGCTTGAAGGGTCCGAACCATCGCTCGCCCGACGGACGCGGCCACCGAGGGCCGAAGGCGGATCGCCTCGCTGAAGTCCTCGTCCGCCCCCTGATACGCCAGGGTCGGGTCCTTCCCGCTCTCCCCCAGGCCGGCGGCCAGCTGCCGGCGCTGCCGGCCCCGGCCGAGCCAGAACGGCAGGTAGCCCCGATCGATCTTGAGCGCGCGGGTGAGGACGTCTTCGGACCGCTGCGCGCGCTCGACCCGCTCTTTCGGCGTGGACGGCCGGCGGGGGCTTTCCGCCCGCGAGAGCAGGTCCCAGGCCTCGACCCGGGAGGGGTCCAGGGACACCGCCTTCTCGAACTCCTGCCGGGCCGCGGTCTCATTGCCGGAATCCAGGGCCAGACACCCGTCGATCAGCCGGCGTTCCGGTCCCGGCGGGACCGTCTGGAGGATCCTGGGGATCCCGGCCTCGCCGGTCCGGACCCCGAGTCCCGGGTCCGTCCTCTGGAGGACGAAGCGCTCATAGAGGGCCGGAAGCAGCTCCGGCGAGGCCGCCAGGGCGCGCTCCTGGCATTCCAGGGCCTTTCCATTCATCATCGCGGCGCGGTAGGCCACGCCCAGGAGCGACTCGAGCTCGGGCGTCCCATAGTCCTTGCTCCGCGCCGCCCCGACCGCCGTCTCGATCCGGCCCAGGAACTCCTTCATCCCGTCGTTCGCGCCCGCGCGGCGCAGCGTCAGCATCGCGTCGATCGAGAGCCTCGCCATGTCCACCGACGCCTTGATCTCGCGCTCCCGCTCCCGCGCCGCCGACGCCGCCGACGCCGCCGCGGTCGACTCGGACACGGAGTGCCAGGCTCCCGCGGCGAGCACGGCGAGCAGCAGTCCCGCGGCGACCCAGCCGACCCACGGATTCCGCCGCATGCCCACGCGCATCCGCCGGGAGAACGCGCTCCGGCGCGCGGCGACGGGCTCCTGCCGGAGGCAGCGGTCGAGGTCGTCGGCAACCTCCTTCGCGGTCGCATAGCGCCGCCGCGGATCCTTGTCCATCGCCTTCTGGATCACCGCATCGACGTCGATCGAGATCCCGGGGGCGATGGACCGCGGGGACGGCGGCTCGCGGTGGAGGACCTTTTCGAGCGTCTCGGCGAAGGTGGCGCCGTCGAAGGGCGGACGCCCCGTCACGACCTCGTACAGCGTGGCGCCCAGGGAATAGACGTCCGTCGCGCGCTCGCGGGCCGCGGGCTCCCCGCGCGCCTGTTCCGGGGACATATAGGCGGCCGTCCCCGCCACGAGCCCTTCCCGCGACTGCACCCGCCCCGCCTGCTCGAGGTGCGCGAGGCCGAAGTCGAGGACGAAGGGACGCCCTTCGGGGCCGATCACGATGTTGCCGGGCTTGAGATCGCGGTGGATGACGCCCTGCTCGTGGGCGTACTGCACGGCGAGCGCGACGTCGCGCATCGTCTCGAGCGCCTTCCGGGTCTCGAGCGTCGCCGTGCGGAGCGACTGGCCCTCGACGTACTGCATGACGATGAAGCAGCGGCCGTTCTCCTCGGCCACGCGGTGGATGGACACGATGTTCGGATGGGTGAGCCGAGCGGCCGCCAGGGCCTCGCGGGAGAAGCGTTCCGCGGCGCCTTCCTGGTCCGGCGTCGCCATCGGCAGCTTGATCGCCACCCAGCGGCCCAGACGCGAATCCCAGGCCTTCCACACCTCGCCGATGCCCCCCTGCCCCAGCCGGCTGACGCGGATGAATTCCGCCATGCGGCGGTCGGGCTCGGCCAGCAGCTCGACCACTTCCGGCGGCATCGCCCGGTCGGGACGGAAGAGCGCAAAATCGTCGCGGTCGACCTCGTCGTGGAGCTCCTTGATGCGCTCGGGGGTGACGCCCTTCATCTGGAGGAGTTCGTCGACCTGGAAGGGGCCGCCGAGCTCGGCTTCGGAGAGCAGCCCGGCGCGGACGGCGCGGCGGCCGAGGGTCTTGTCCTGGGTACTGCGCAGCACCCCGCCCAGACGGCGCGCGAGGTCGCTCACCTACACCCCCCCGAACAGCGCATCCCATTCCCGCGACAGGTCTTCGGGGCTGCCCACCGACTCGCAGAGGATCGAGCGCACCGCGTTGCGGAACTCCTCGCGGCTGCGCGTGAGGTAGTTCTTCACGTCGTCGACGCTGATCCGCAGCTCCTTGGCCACGGTCTCGTAGGACGTGACGCCGTCGACTGCTTCGAGGTCGTAGCGCTTGAACACCTCGTAATAGGCCCGCTTCCCCTGCGCGCCGAGGCGCTCGCCGAGCAGCCGGGTCGCGCGGTCGAGGACGACGGTGCGCCACGCGTTGTCGAAGATCTCCTCGGGCCGCTGCGCCGACTCGTCGGGCAGGACTTCTTCCAGGTCGGAGTCGTTGATGGTGAGGCTCGTGATCCGGACCCCGCCGCCGCGTTTCTCCCGCGAGTCGTCCCGCGACCGCTTCGACAGGAAGTTCCGGAGCGCCCCCTTCAGGTAGCCGCGGAAGCTGCCGCGGGCCTTCGAATAGCGCTCGGCGAAATTATCCTGGAGGACGACGGTGGCGAAGAAGTCCTGGGTCAGGTCCTTGGCGTCCTCGTTCGAGGTCGCCCAGGCGCGGCGGACCAGGGAATAGACCGGCTTCCAATAGTTCTGGACGAGGCGCTCCAGTTCCGCGTCGCGCCGCTGCGGGTCGCCGCTGCGGATGGACGCGAGCGCGGTGTGGGAGGTGACCGGCAGCTGCCGGCCGGTGCCGCCGATCTCGGTCTGTGGATCGTCCATAATGTGCGGGTGGAGGCGCCCTATCCACTCTCCCCCTAATCATACACCTCGCGAAGGGGGATTGATCCCGCCCGGTCGATGCTCTATATCCTAGCGCCGCCGAAGCGCTACCGCCAGAGCGACGCAGCCGCTCAGCGTGATGAAGCGGGGACGGCCGAATTCGGCGGGAAGCCGCAGGTCGCTGCGCTTCATGAAGCGCACGCCCTGCAAGGCCTGGTCGAGCTGCATCGCGAAGAGCACGCCTTCCCATTTCTTCGTCGACACCTTCTCGGGCATGAAGCCCTCGAGGACCAGAAGATAACCGCCGGGGCGGAGCACCCGGGCGCAATTGGCCAGGGTCTTCTCGCGGTCGGTCAGATGGAGCACCTCCCCGAGGTAGACGAGATCGGCGCTCGCGGAGACTCCCGCGGTCTCGGCGAAGCCCTGCTCGGCGCCGGTCTCCGGGTCGGGGTCGATGCCCTTAAAGCGCGACCTCGGGAACTCCTCCCGCATCAGGGCGAGCCAGGTCCCGGTGCCGCAGCCCAGCTCGAGAACATCGCAGCCCCGCTCCAGCCGGGCCCGGAGCTCGTGAGGAAGCCGTTCCAGAACCCGGACGTGGTCCCAGTGGGTGGCCTCCTCGACGGCTTCGTTGCGACGCGGCCGCGAGATCAGGTCCAGCGTCCGGCCGGACTTGAAGAAGTCCCCCATCGCGTCGTAGTCGAGGGACCGGAGGGCCCCGTACTGAAGGGGCCCGCCAGGTACTCCGGATGGTCCCGGTCGAGGATCAGCGCCCGGACGCCCGGTGCCGGCCGGAGGTCTTTCGTCAAGAGCTCCAACGCGACGGCCGCATCGCGCCAGAGCCGGACGGCCTCGTTGGGGGCGGGCTTCCGGAGACCATCGAAGAGACCATGACGCTTGCCCAGGCTGAGGACCCAGACCCGCCAAAACCCGATGCCGTCGTGCCAGAGAGTGCCGAAGTTCATCGGAAATACTTTGCCCAACGGTTTGGATTTTTGGGGCTGGAGGATGGGATGCCCCAGACTCAGTCCGTCCCCGCGCTCAGACCGAGGAGCTCCGCTTCGGCGAGCGCCCGCTTGTAGATGCGGACGTCGTCCAGCTGGCCGCTGAAGGCCTCGTTCTTCAAGGCCCAGTACCGGCCGAACTCGCAGCGACCGATCACGCCCGCAGGAGCCGCGGCCGTGGACTGACTCGCCAGCTTTCCATCGATATACAGCAGGTGCTGGGTTCCGTCATAGGTGTAGGCCAGATGATGCCACGCGTCCAGGCTTGGTACGGGAGCGGTCATCAGGACAAGCCCTCCCCAGCGCCAGAAGCATAGGGTGCCGTCCCGGAACCCTGCCTGAAGCCCTCCCGAGACGCGCTTATCCGCCATGCAGATCACCGTCTCGGTGTGAGTGGGGAGCTTGGTCCACTTCAGCCAGAAGCTGAGCGTTTGAGCCGCATTGGTCGAGGGGAGGCCCTCTGTCGGGCACGACACGAATCCGGACACTCCGTCGAACTTGAGCGCGGTTCCGAACCGCCCGGGAGTCCAGTCCACGCCGCCGTTGAGGGTGCCCAGGGTCGCCGCCCCCGCGGCATTGACCGTCGTCGCCCCCTTTCCCTCGTCGAACTTCCACCACGCGATCAGGCCCTCGCGATGGACCTTCGCCGCCGTGGTCCCGCTCGCCGGGGCCACGGCGGCCATCCGATTCTCGATCCTCACCTTGGTGAGGCCTTCCGTGAGCGGCAGGGCCCGTTCGTACAGAGAGGCCGCGTGGACGGACAGATGCCGCTTCTTGAGCGGCGACTTCTCCTTCTCCGACAGGTCCCACCAGCCGTCGGCCAGTTCCACGAGGGGACCGGCGTCGGTCGGCCTCGCGAGCTCCTTCTGGGCCAGCGTCTTGAGCCCGAGATCGCCGCCTTTCGCCAGGCATTCGAGCCCCTGGTCCCACCGTCCCCGGTGGAGGCACCAGTATTCTCCCCGAACCGCATTGGCGACCGGGTCCTGGGGATTCGCCTCGAGATCCTTGTCCGCCTTGCGGGCCTTCTCGAACGCGGCCTTTTGGTCCGACGACGACCGGAGCGCGGTGTCGGCACGGGAGATCAGGGGAATGTCCTTGGATTTCTTCGCCGCGCTGAGCGCCGACTGAGCGGTGGCGCCGGCCAGATCGAAGAGGTCCTGCTCGAGGTAGTCGGGGACGAGCCGGAGCTCCGCGTCGGCCAGTCTCTTGAAGTCCTCGGGCTTCGTGAGGCGCGGTTCCGCCCGCCCCAGGAAGCCCTGTCTCAGCGGTACCGCCGAGACCGCAAAGAGGCTGCAGAGCTGATCCAGCGCCGCGATCAGCGTTTCCATGTCGCCCGCCGCCAGGGCCAGTTCCCCCGCCTCTCGGAGGAGTACGTATTTCAGCGCCGGATCCTCCCTCGTTTGGAGCCCCTGCTCGACAAACTTCTTGGCGAGTTTCAGCTCGGCGGTGCCCGTCCGGACGCCATACTCCTCCCGGAACACCTCCCGAATCGTCTTCTCCGCCTGAGCCAGGGCCTCGTCCGAGGGAACCGGAAGAGGGTCGTCCTGGGTCAGCGGGCCCAGCAGCCCGAGGATGCCGGCGATCAGAAGTCGGCTCATTCGGTCCTCAACGCCGGGAGTGGTCGTACAACGCCTCGATCTCCGTCCCGCTGAGGTCGCGGGAGTAGATCCGGATCTCGTCCAGGCTGCCCTTGAGCCCCATCTGGTCCTGGGACCCCAGCCGGTCGACCGACAGAGGCATGGTCTGATCGAGCGTCCCTGCCAGGGTCCCATTGGCGTAGAGCGACACGGAGGTGGCCGTCCCCACCCAGGCGAGATGGACCCAGGTGTTCGGGGCGGCGGTGTAGGCGAACGCGTGATCGACCACCGCATACTTCGTGATGCCGACCTGGTGGGTGTTGAGGGACTGTTCCAGCCGGAGGCTGGAGCTTCGACCGTCCATGAGCCGGGCGGTGTGATTGCGGCTTTCTTCGCGACAGACCCACAGCGCGACGGTCCACGGAACCGGCACATCCCCCGCGTCGATCGTCACCTTCTGCAGGGCTCCGTCGAAGTGGAGCGCCGCCCCCGTGACCCCTTTGGTCCACGTGGCGCCCACGAGCTTTCCGTTACGTCCATTGCCGGAGGAATCGGCCATGACTCCGCCTTCGCCTTCATTCATCTTCCAGTAGGCGAAGAGGTCCGTGGAGATCCAGGCCGGGGCCAGGCCCGCCAGCCGCTGCTGGACCCTCAGCTGGACCACCCCGGCCAGGGCGGGCGAGGCCGTCTCGTACCAGTAGACGGCCCGCTTCCGCAGGCTCTCCTGGAGCCTCCCCTTCTCCCGCTCCGCCGCCTCCCACCAGGCGTCGGCCAAGGCCACCTGCTCCTCGGGTCGGGTGGGCTGGGAAAGATCCTTCCGGGCCAGATCGCGCCACCGGCCTTCCATCCCTTTGGAGAGAAAGGACACGCCGGCGGACCAATCTCCCCGGATCAGGCAGAGGTATTCCCCGACCAGCGCATTCGAGGACTCGTGGTCGGGATTCGCCGCCAGGGCTTCCCGGGCCTTTCGGACCGCCTCGAGCCTGCCCCGGAGTTCGCCGGCCTCCTTCGTCTTCTGGTCCGCCCGGATCGCGAGGGTCGGGTCCTTCGCGAGGCGCGCCAACGTCGCCGCCCGGGTGGCGGCTTGGAGGGCGGTGTCGAATTCCTCCGCGGCGAAGGCCTCGTCCGCGACTTTCAGATACGAGGCGCCCAAGCGCCTGAAGTCGTCGGCCGTCCGGGCTCCTTTCGCGGCGATGCCGGCGGACGCCAGCTTCATCGGCAGCGGCGCAATCCGGAATTCCGCCGCCATCGCGTCGATCGCCTTGAACGCGATCCCCAGATCGGCGGCTTCGGACGCGAGATCGCGGCTTTCCCGGAGCAGCACGTAGCGCGCGGCGGGGCTGTCCTTGGTCTCGGCGGCCTGCTGGCCAAGCTTCGCCGCCAGGTCCCGCCGGTCGCCGATCGACGGCTTGGCGTATTCGGCCTTGAAGACCCCTTTGATCAGGACCTCCTGCTCCTTCAGGGCCACCGCATCGGGCACCGGCCGTCTGGCCGGATCCTCCGCCTGCGCCGGGAGCGCCGACGACCGGACCAGGACCATCGTGGCGATGACGAGAGCGGTCCGGAGTCTCATCCGTCACTCCGCCCGCCGGAGTTTGATCTGGTCGAACTTCACCGTGGCGTTCCTCGCCTCCAGACCGAGAAACTCGATCCGGTTGTTCTTCGCTTTCAGCTTCGTCTTTTCGATGCCGTTCACATAGAGGACATAATCGCCCTCGGTCAGGAGGACGGTGACCACCGTCTCCGCTTCCTTGGTCCAGAAGTCCGTATAGTCCAGGTTCCAGCCTCCGGGGGCCCCGCGCATGTTGGCAAAGAAGCCCCTCTCCGTGTCGATGCAGGTGGCGAAGGCCGCCGGGCCCTCGTAGATCACGAAGGCAACGGAACTCTTCGAGGGATCGAAGATGATGCGCGCGGAGAGGCCGTCGAAGTCCCCCTTCGGAAACTGCATCCTCAGCGTCGTGATCGAGTTGGGCTTCCCGGGGACCTCGATCGGATCGCCGGGCTTGCCCGGCACATTGAACAGTCTCCCCTCGGTGACGTCCATCCAGGAGCCGCGGAGGACCCGGGCGATGCGGCCGTCGACGATGCGTCGTTCGACTTTCGTCTTGCTCAGGCCGGACAGGCCGGGAAGCGCCCGGGAGTACCACAGGCCGGCGCGCTCCTTGAGACGGTCCTTCGACGGGCCCGACTCCCGTTCGCTGAGATCCCACCACGCATCCGCGATTCCCACCTGGGCGGTCGGGTCCTGGGGCGAGGAGAGCTCCTTCAGGGCCAGCGGGCCATACACCGGATCCGGACTCTTGGCCAGGAGAGGGAGACCCTGGTCCCATTCCCCTTTCACGACACAGAGGAAGATCCCGAGCAGATGATTCGACGCCCCGTCCAGGGGGTCGGTGGCGAGGGTCTCGCGCGCTTTCCGAAGCTTCTCGAAGCGGGCCTTGAGATCGGCGATCTCCTTGCCTTTCGCCGCCGCTCGGTTGACCAGGGCCAGGTCCTGGGTTCGTTTGGCGACCTGGAGCGCCGTCGGAACGTATTTCTCCGCGCCGTCGTAATCGTCGGCCGCCAGGGCCGCCTCGATTTGCTTGAACGAGAGGCGCACCAGGGTCCGGAAATCGTCCGCGGTCTTGCCGACCTTGGCCGCCTGGGCGAGGACCCCGATCTTGAGAGCGGTCGAATCCACCTCGAAGACCTTGGCCATCTCGTCGACGGCGGCCAGGCCCGTGGCCGGATCCCCGGAAGCCCCGGCGATGTCCTTCGCTTCCCGGAGCAGCACGAATTGATACTTGAGGTCGCTCTTGCTCTTGATCCCCTGCGTGAGGAGGCTCTTGGCCAGCGCCTGCCGGTCGGCGATCGCTCGTTTGGAGTAGTCGTCCTTGAAGACGTCCTTGATCATCTTCTCCACCTCCGCCTGGTCGGACGGCGAAGGGGCCGCAGCCTTGTCCTGCGCGAAGGCGCCCGAGGCGAGCGCCGCGGCCGCCAGCAGGATCCGGATCCCTTGGTCGAAGCTCATGCCGTTCTCAATGACGCCCGATCTGGAAGAGCTTGTCCACCTCGGTCGCCGTGAGCGCCCGGGTATAGACGCGCACCTCCCCCAGGTACCCCTTCATCGAGTGACTTTCGTGCGATCCCAGCTTGTCCACGTCGATCGGGAAGGACTGGGTCACCGTGCCGACCAGCGACCCGTTGGCATAGAGGGAAACCCCCTTCTCGGTCGCGACGTAGGCGAGATGGACCCAGAGGCCTTCCGGCGCCTGATAGTCGAACGCGAGATCGGCGGCTCCGTACTTCGTGATGCCGACGCGATGCGTGTTCGGAGCCTGCTCCAGCCGGAGGCTGGTTCCGGAAAAATCCTTCGAGTCCATGATCTCGGAGGCCACGCCCGTCGAGGATTCCCGATTCACCCAGACCGACGCCGTCCACGGGACCGCCACGGCGCCCGCATCGAGGTGAACGCGGTTCTTGTCCCCGTCGAAGTAGAGCGCCGTCCCCTGAGGACCCTGGAACCACCGGGCGCCTTCGATCCTCCCCGGATGTCCGTTGCCGGAACGGTCGGAGGCCACCGATCCGGCCCCTTCATCCAGCTTCCAGTGTCCAAACAGGTTCGTTCGGAGGCCTCCCAGGCCGGCCGCCGAGAGTCGCTGAACCACCTTGGTCTGAACGATGCCGGTCAGCTGCGGCAAGGCGAGGTCGTACCAGTACGCCGCTCGATGACGCAGGCTGTCCTGGACCTTCCCCTTCTCCTTCTCGGCCAGCTCCCACCACAGATCCCCGGTCGCGACCTGGTCCGCGGGATCCGCCGGCTTGAGGAGATCCTTCTCAGCGGCCGATTTCAGACCCGGAAGGCTTCCTTTGGCGAGATGCTCCAGGCCCGCCTCCCAGTCGCCGCGGACAAAGCACAAATGCTGTCCCAGCGTATTGCGGGCGTCCGTGTCGTTGGGATTCCTCGCCAGCGCCTCCCGCGCGCGCCGATTCTTCTCCGAGCGCCCCTTCAGTTCGGCGCATTCCCGCCCCTTGGCCTCGAGACGAGCGACCAGCGGGATGTCTTTCCCTTTCCTTGCCGCCTGACCTCCCGCCGCCACGGCCTTCTCGGCCGCCTCGAAATCCTCCTTGGCCATCGCCTCGTCGGCGAGCAGGACGTACGCCCGGGCGAGCAGCACAAACTCCTCCGGCATGCGGACCGATTTGAGGGCCGTGCTCAGCATGGCGAGGGTCGCTTCCGTCTCGTTGATCTCGTAGCGCCGGGCCATCTCTTGAACCGCCTTGAGCGCCGTCTCGGTGTCGCCGAATTGCGAGGCGAGATCCCGCGACTCCCGCAGCAGGATGAAGGTGTCCCCGCCGCTCTCCTTGGCCTCCAGCGCGTGCTTGAGCAGCTTCTTGGCCAAGGAAAGCTTGTCCAGGGGAGTTTTTTTCGCGTAGTCTTCCTTGAAGATGTCGTGAATCAGCTTTTCGGCGTCCTTTTGAACGCCGGCCTCCGGCGCGGCCTGCCGCTTCAAGGGGACGAACGGCGGCGCGGGAGCGGCCGGCTCGACCGGAAGGGCCGGACCTTTGGACGCCGGCGCGGGAACCGGAACCGCCGACGGCACCGGGGACGTCGGGGCCGCGGGAGCGACCGGAGCCGCGACCACCTCCTGACCGGGGATGAGGCCGACGATCTGGACGATGTTCAGCAGATCTTTCGGACGCTCGTCAAAGCGGATCACCAGCTCCTCCGTCGAGCCCTGACGGGTGACCGCCACCCGGACCCTGGACCCCGCCTTCACCTTCGCCACGAAGGTGCCCAGGAGCGCGATCGAGGACTCCTTCCCGATCTTCTCCAGCGACTGGCCGTCGAAGGCGATCATCGTGTCGCCCGGAAGGAGCAGGTCATCGAGGGTCGCGTTTTGCCCTTCCCGCCTCATGATCTCGACGAGGGTTCGGACCTTGTCCCGAGTCTGCGTCATGGTCCGCCTCAGCCAGGCGGCCTCGTCCGACATCCCTTTCAGGTCGGAATAGATCGTCGCCACGCCGGCAAGATTGATGACGGACTCGAAGAATTCGAGACGTCGGCGTCGGTCGGGAGGCGACAGGGCCAGGAGCTCCGCTGTCCCGGCGGGGACCTCGGGGGCCGCCGCCGGCGGGGGCACCTCCGCCGGAACCGGCGGCTTCAGGACCGGCGCCGGCTCGGGCGGGTCCTCGGATTTCGGGGGGGCCTCCCCCCGGGGCGCGGGAATCCCGGGCGCCGACCGGACCAGGGGTTCCGTCGGCGCGGGGTCGCGTTTGCCGGGGAACACCAGCACTCCGACCGGGATCAGAATCAAGCCCGCCGCGCCGATCGCGGCCAGGAGCTTCCAGCGGGAAGCCCACCCCGTCGCGGCGGGAACCTCGACCGCGGGTTCGGCCACGGGGGCAGGCTCCTCGAGGGATTGCCAGGAACTCAGGCCCTGAATCATCCGGTCGAGCTCGCGCTCCACCGCGGCCGCCGAGTCCGGCCGCGCGGCCGGGTTCTTCGCCAGAAGTTTCCGGACCAGTTCGCCCAACGCGGGGGGGATGTCCGTCGCCGATTTCCACATCGCCGGCGGAGGCTCCTGGACGTGCTTGAGGAGCAGGGCGGTGGGACTGGCTGCGGAGAACGGCGTCCGCCCCGAGAGGCCCTGGTAAAGGATGCACCCCAGGGAATACAGGTCCGAGCGGCCGTCGAGCCGCTTGGCCTGCACATGTTCCGGGGAGACGTAGTGCGGCGTCCCGACGAAGGTCCCCGTCTCCGTCAACCGCTGGGTTTCCTGCGCCTCGATGGCGATCCCGAAGTCGGCGATTTTCGCCTGCCCGCTGGCGGTGATCAGGATGTTCGCCGGTTTGATGTCCCGGTGCACCAGCCCGGCTTCGTGGATGCAGCGCAGGCCCCGGGCGACGTCCCGCACGATGCTGAGCAGCCGGAGCCGGTCCAGCTTGGGGGTTTTGTCGAAGATCGTCTGGAGATCGGTTCCTTCCACGTGCTCCATCGCGAGAAAGAGCAGCTCTCCTTCGCGGCCGAAGTCGAAGACCTGCACGATGTTCGGATGGTTGAGGGAGGCGAGAATCTTGGCTTCCCGGTCGAAGCGGTTGCGGAACGACTCCGAGGCCGCCAGTTCCGGGGCGAGAATCTTGAGCGCGACCGTGCGATTGAGCGGGGTCTGCCGCGCCCGGAAGACGTAGCCCATCCCCCCGCGCGCGACGATCTCCAGGATGTCGAACGACCGGAAATGCTCGCCGGCCTTGAGCGGAGCATGGTCGAGATCAAACCGGTTCAGGGTGCCGGAGGCCCAGGCGGGACCCTGCTTCTCCTCGCGGGCCAGCAGGGCGCCCAGGCAATGGGGGCAGATCCCCCCGAAGTCCCGGTCCACGCCGGCCTTCGGCAGGTCCTTTCCGCAACGTCCACAGACCGAGGTTTCCATGGTGGTCCATCCTCACCCCTTCCCCCACGACCACGTCCCCTTCCGCCGCGGGTCCGGAGGCCGCTCCCGGAACGGGTCTACTTCATCGACGCCAGCGCCTGGATCTCGCTCTCGGTCAGCGCCCGTTCATAGATCCGGACATCGTCGAGCATGCCCGCGAACGGACGCATCGATCCCGGGTACCCCAGGATGAGCGGATCCGCCGACGTCGCCGGAACTCCCTTCCGCTTGAGGGTCATGTCCAGCTTCCCATCGATGTAGAGGGACGCGTCCTCCCCCTTCGCGACGGCGGCGACGTGATACCATTTTCCCAGTTCGGTATGGAACTTGCCGTTGACTTCCGTGACGGCTTTCTTGGAAGCGTCCCATTGCTGGAAGAGAAGATGATCCTGGTGAAAGCTGGCCCCTAGGAACACGCCGTAATTCCGGTTGTTGAGATCTCCCTTGCCGACGAGCCTCGCCCAATCGTTCGGAACCTGGTCCTTTCGGAACCAAAACGCGATCGTGAGGTCTCCGGTGAGGCGCAGCGAGGCGGAGTCCGGAACGCTCAGGTGCCCATCCCGTCCGTCCAGATGAAGGGCCTTCCCCAAATGCCCCGCGCCCCAGTCCGCGCCGCCCATCAGTCTCCCCGGACTCTGGTGACCGGAGGCATCCTCCGCCTGGCTTCCGGCTCCCTCATCCAGCTTCCACCACCCGACCAGACCCTCCGGCGCCACTTCCCGGCCCCGGGGTCCGGCCAGGTCGCTCAGGGTTTTTTCAATCCTCATTCGTTGAAGCCCGCCGGCGTGGGCGACCGCCTTCTCATACCAGAAGACCGCGCGCTCCCGGATTCTCGGCCGCGAGCCGGGCTCCTTCTCGAAGCGTTCTTTCCATCCATCCCCCAGGGCCACCTGATCCTCCAGCTGCTCGGGACGGGACAGGTCCTTGAGCGCGAGGGCCTTCAGCACCTCATTCCCCCCCTTCGCCAGGTGGGGCAAGCCGATCTCCCAGTCTCCCCGATAGAAGCACTCGATCAGTCCCACGGTCAGATTGGCGGCAGGATCGTCCGGATGGGACTGGAGCGTTTCTCGTGCCGCCTTGACGCGCGCCAGCTTGGGCTTGAGCTCGCTCACCTCCCGGACCCGGGCTTCCGACCGCGCGGTGAAGGGAACGTCCTTCGCCCGTCGGGCCGTCGTCACGGCAAGGGCGGCCGCCTTCTCCTCGATCTCGATCTCCTCGGCCGTCTCGGCTTCATCGACCAGCTTGAGGAGCGCCTCGGCGGCAAGCCGGGCGGCGTCGGTCGTGCGGGCGTCCTGGGCCATCGAGCTCAGGACGGACAGTTTCATCCGCAGCGGGTCGACCTCGAACACCCGAGAGAGCTCGGCAATGGCATCCGCGGCGGTGGCGGCGTCGCCGACCGAGACGGCCACGTCCCGCGCCTCCCGAAGCATGACGTACTGCGTAACCAAATCGTCCTTCGTTTCGATTCCCTGCTGGAGGAGCGTCCGGGCCAAGGCGGCCCGCTCGGCGGAGGTCTTCGCGGCATACTCGGCCTTGAAGACCTCGCGGATGACCTTCTCCTTCTCCTTCTGCACCTGCGGGTCGGGTGCAGGGGCGCGCTGACTCTGCGCGAGGGCGCACACGAGCGCGAGGACCATCCCCATCGACATCCATCCCCCCAGGCGAGGCCGCTTCGAGGTCGCCCAACCGCATTCTACCGAAAATAGAGGGATTGAATCCGGCGGGTTTAAAGAAAAATCGATTCAGGAGGAGAAGGAGGTCAGCAGATCCCGGAGTTCCTCCTGGATGCCGGCCTCGTCGTCCGTATAGGCGCGGATGACGTCCAGGACCGCTTCGCGGTAGCGGACTCGGGCCCGGTGAATCCGATTGCGGATATCGCTCTCGGAAAGTCCCAGCGTCCGCGCGAGGTCCCCGTAACTGGGACCCGCGGAGGCTCCATAGCCCAGGTTCTGGCGGAGGGTCTCGAATTCCGCAAGGCGGCCGGACGTTTCGTACTCGGCGCGCAGGGCCCGCATCGCCTGGGCCAGCACTTCGACCGCCCATTCCCGCTGGAACAGCTGTTCCGGCGGCAGGGATGGAGCCCGGTTGAGGAGCCCCCCTTCTTCCGCCGCGCCGAACTCGAGGGAAAGGGGAGTGGCCCCCCCGCCGCGCTTCTTCGCCGTGGATCGGTCATAGTCGTCGGACAGGTAATGCTGGATGGCCATCAGGAGGAAGGTCCGGAACCGGCCTTTGTCCTTGTCGACATACTGCAGGTAGTTCTTTTCGATGAGCGCCGTGAAGAACCCCTGGGTCAGGTCCTTGCTCGTCTCCGGATCGTTGCCGCGGCGGCGGACGAAGGAGTAGAGGGGCTTCCAGTAGGATTCCACCAGGGTTTGCAAGGCGGCCTTCCGGCGGGGCGACTGGAGATCCTTCGCGGTGAGGACGACGGTCCACAGGGTGGGGGTGAAGCTCCGGGAGGGTCCTCCGGTTGCCGTGGTCTTTTCGCCAGCCATCTCAAATCCCCAGTCCGAGAGCCACTGTACTTCATGAGCCGGGTTCCGCGATGCAGAAAGAGCCCCCCCTTCGGGCCCCCGAACTCCGAGCGGCCGGGGGCCGGCGGAGCCCGGAAGGGACGGCGGGACGGTCCCGCCCGAAGGAGCGGAGCACCCGACCCCGCGCCGGCCTGGACTCTTCCGGGCCCCCGGGACTACAATCCATCGGCGTGGAGGACTCCAGCGACGACCTGGCCGCCCGGGACCTGGGACGAGCTCTCGTCTTCGTCTCGGTCGGAGCGGTGTCCGCCTTCCTGCTGTTCTTCGGCGTTCGATGGCTGCGGGAGCAGGATCCCGTCGGAGGGATCCTGGCGATCACCGGAAGCGTCCTGTTCTGGTGGCCGCTCTTCCGCCTCGGGATGTACCACGCCCGCAAGGGGCGACGAGTTCCGGGGCGCCCGTAGCCTTGAGCGCGCCCGCCTTCCAAAACGGCAAAAAGGGCTTGCACCGGTCCCGGTCCATTGTTATAGTTTCCGCCCTATGAGCGTTCGCATCCGACTGACCCGCACGGGCAAGAAGAACGAGGCCTACTGGCGCATCGCGGTGTTCGATTCCCGCACGCGCCGCGACGGCCGCTACCTCGAGAACCTCGGCATCTACGATCCGTCGATCAAGAAGGCTGAGGAGAAGGTCAAGATCAACCTCGAGCGGTACAACCACTGGGTCAAGCAGGGCGCCCTGCCGTCCGACTCGCTGGCCCGCATCCTCAAGCACACCGGGCAGATCAAGAAGTAGTCGGTGATCTCCCCGGTCCGCTGGAAGAACACGCACCTCGAGATCCTGGACCAGCGGCTCCTCCCCTACCAGGAGAAGTACCTCATCTGCAGGACCGTCGACCAGGTGGTCCGCGCCATCAAGACCCTCGCCGTCCGCGGCGCGCCCCTCCTGGGGGTGACGGGGGCCTACGCGCTCGCCCTCGCGAAGGACCGTCCCTCCGCGGCGAAGAAACTCATCGCCTCCCGCCCCACCGCGGTCAACCTGCGCTGGGCCGTCGAGCGAACCCTGAACGCGGCCGACCCCTTGGCCGAAGCCCGCCTCATCCACGCCGAAGACGCCGCCATGTGCGAGGCCATCGCCCGGCACGGCGCGCCCCTGCTGAGGAAGAAGGCCGTGATCACGATCTGCAATACGGGGGCCCTGGCGACCGGCGGCATCGGCACCGCCTTCGGCGTCCTCCGGCGCGCCAAGGCGACGGTCTATGCCCTCGAAACGCGCCCGCTTCGGCAGGGCGCGCGGCTTACCATGTGGGAGGCCGAGAAATGCGGATTGAGCGCCCGCGTGATCCCCGACGGGGCCGCGGCCGCCTGCCTCCGCGAGAAGAGGATCCAGGCCGCCATCGCCGGCGCCGACCGCATCGCCCGCAACGGGGACGCGGCCAACAAGATCGGCACGTTCAGCCTGGCCCTGGCCTGCCACGCCCTCCGGGTGCCGTTCTACATCGCCGCGCCGAGCTCGACCGTGGATCTCGCCTGCCCCAGCGGCGCCCAGATCCCGATCGAGGAGCGCGACGGATCCGAAGTCTCCGACCGCTTCCCCGCCTGGAATCCCGCCTTCGACGTGACCCCCGCCCGCTACATCACCGCCTTCATCACGGAGCGCGGTATACTGAAACCGAGGGAGATCCAGTCCCTGTAGGTGGGGTAGACATGACTCCAGACGTGTCCAGGGACACTCTGCTACGGGCCCGGACGGGCGACCGCGACGCGTTCCGCCTGGTCCTGGAGTCCGTCCAGAAACTCGCCTATAACATCGCCTATCGACTCACCTGGAACAGCTCCGACGCCGAGGACGCGACCCAGGAAGTCTTCCTCCGGCTCTTCCGCAACTTCCCCCAGTACGACCCCGCCTTGCCCTTCCTGCCCTGGTTCCGCCGGCTGGCGACCAACTGCGTGCTCAACTGGAAGGAGAAGCGTCGACCGACCTTCGAGCTGCCCGACCAGGTCGCCGTCCATGACGCGGCTCCGCCGGACTCCAGCGAACGGCTTCACCAGGCGATCCGGGAACTGCCCCAGGAGTACCAGGCCTGCGTCACGCTCAAGTATCTCGAGGACCTGGGCGTGAGCGAGATCGCCCAGACCCTGCAGGTGCCCGTCGGCACCGTGAAAACCTGGCTCTTCCGCGCCCGCGACCTCCTGGTGCAAAAGTTGAAACCGCATGTGGAGACTCTCCTGTAGACGGGAATGCCTATGACGAACTGCGACGAGATCCGCGACCACCTGGAAACCTGCGAGGACTGCCGCCTTCACGTGGTGGTGGAGGCGCGCCTGCGCACCCAGCCGGTGCTGGAGCCGCCGAAGGGCCTGGTCTCGCGCGCCCTCAAGGCGCTGCCCCGCGCGGTGCCGATGCAGCGCGAGTTCTTCCGGCTCGCCGCCGCGGCGGCGATCCTGATGGGCCTGACCGTCGCGGCCTTCGCCGCCAAGCTCGACGAAACGGCGCCCGTGATGTCCGTGAAGGCGCGGACCTCCCAGGCCTTCGAAGCGACCTCGGCTGTCATCAATGCATGGAGGAGCGACACATGGAAGGAATGATCGCCATGGCCGGCGGCCCCAACCCCGAGGATCTCCAGAAGATGTTCATGGGGATGGGCTTCCTCGCCTCCGCGTTCGTCGTGGGGGCGGCGGGCGTCGTGTCGCTGCTCGGCATCCTCTACATGACCATGGTGGTCGCCCCCAACGCGACCCAGCGCCTCTCCGGCGCCCTGCGCGAGCGGAACATCCTCTCGTTCTTCGCGGGCATCCCCGTCGTCGGGTTCTTCGGCGTCACGGGCGCGATCAGCCACCGCCACCCCGCGATGGCGGCGCTCACGCTCGTCGGCTTCGGCGTCGTCCTCGTCCTGGGCTTCGCCGCCGCCGCGGAGGACATCGGCCGCCGGCTCTAC
>Ga0070731_10000251_pt1 | contig 88715 bp, 84 predicted proteins | sample Coa_R1_2_FD_66448 | JGI IMG/M metagenome (GOLD analysis project Ga0070731, IMG submission 66448) | Surface soil microbial communities from Centralia Pennsylvania, which are recovering from an underground coalmine fire - Coalmine... | ecosystem: Environmental > Terrestrial > Soil > Unclassified ... | reverse complement strand
CTTCTCGTCCTTCCTCATCGTCCCTCCGTCTGTGCCTAGATCCAGCCTCAGCTCGAGCGGGCCGCTCAGTCAGTGTTCGCGAACGTCACAGGCGGTCATTCGGCGGTGCGAGCAGGATCGAGTGCCCGTTCGACGGCGTGTCCGAGCGCCACGAGGCGGTCATCGGCCTCGACGTCTCTGTCGCGGCCGCCGATCGCCAGGACACCGTGGAGCTGGCCCCACGCGAAGATCGGGAGGGCCGCTCCCTGCGACACGTGCATCCGGCCCAGGGAGTCATGGATGCTGGGCGCGAGCTCGGCCTTGCTGAAGGTGACGCCAACCGGAAGGCCCGTCCGAACGGCTTCGGCGAGGGCCGGATGCTGGTCGAGCCACACGAACGGCGGCGCATGCCGACCTGACGGATCGAATTCCGCCAGGACCGACGCCACGTCGCCGCGGACGACGAAGTAGACGGCTCGACTCTTCGGGCCCGCGAGTTCCGCGGCCCGCCTCACCGCCTCGCCAAGGATCGCCTGTGGGTCAGTCATCTCCCCGAGCGTGGGGAAGGTCAGGGCATCGGCCTCTTTGTGCGGCATTTCTTCCGAGCTCATCGGCAATCAGCGTGCGCGGATGTCACGCGCCGAGGCCCACCCTGGGAATGCCGTGGCTGCCTCGGCACCGTTGCAGCCCGTCTCCGCGTCAGCGGCGATGTTGGCCGTCCGCCGGGTCAGCCCTTCGAGCCGCCGCGCTCCGCGAGCAGCGCCTCGATCCTCGTCAGCCGGGCCAGGATGTCGGTGTCCTTCTGGTCGGCGTCGTCGGCTTCGGCGGCGGCATGCTCGAGGGTCGCCCGGTCGCGAACGGCCGACTGGTTGCTGGCGAGCAGGATGAGCGGCGCGGCATAGGCGGCCTGGGTCGAGAAGGCCAGGTTGAGGAAGATGAACGGGTACGGATCGAACGGCCGGGACAGGAGGTAGATGTTGCCGAAGACCCAGACCCCGACGACGACGGTCTGCAGGATGATGAACGTCCAGCTCCCCATGAACCCGGTCACGGCGTTCGCGATCCGGACGCCGAGCGGGGCGTTCGTGTGGAGGGCGACGTTGACCGGGTGGCGGAGTCGGGTCACCGCGGTGCGATAGCTCTGCATCGAGACCTCCCGTGGCCGTGGCGTTTCGTCGACGGCGCGATGCTACGCGCGGGCGCCCGCGGCGGTCTGAGCGTGCTTCCCGAGATGGCTTGTCGGGCGCAGTAGGCTGATGGCGCGATGTTCGAGGGCCTGACGCCGACGCACCTGATCCTCGTGCTGGCGATCGCCCTGATCGTGCTCGGTCCGGGCAAGCTGCCCGAGGCGGGGGCGGCGCTCGGAAAGGCGATCCGCGGGTTCCGGGACGCGGCCACCGGGAGAGACGAGCCATCGCCGCCGGCGACGACGCCGCCCGCAGATCCGTCAGCGGCCGGCGAGAAGCCCGCTGCCGGGCCACCGACCCTCCCGCCGATTGCGAGCGAATGAGAGGTTCCTGGCGGCGACTGGGCTGCTACTCGCTCACTCAACGTCGGCGAGTGTCAGGGCGCATGGCGGCGCGACCGGAGAGCCCACACGTTCGTTCCGGCGCAGGCGGCGATGCCGAGAAGAAGCCTCCTCCGTCAGCGTCGGTAAGTGTGCGTAGGGTGAGACCCGGCCTTCGCGGTTTGCGAAGGTGTCGTCGACGAGGGCGGATGGCTCTCAGCGCCGTGCCCTGAGCTGGGACCGACACTCGGATTTTGAATCGAGGACCTGCCACGAAACAGCTGCTCTAACACTGAGCTATGCCCGAAACGGGCCTGGAAACGTAGGTGGCGATGGGCGCCCCGACGGGATCAGGCAGAGGTCATGCTCGAGCTCTCGGCGGCCGGCGCTCGAGGCTCGAAGTTGGCCCGACACCGTATGGACGTCAAGCGAAGATGCGGGCCACAATCAGGGCTTCGCACACGCGTTGGGGAGGACCGTGAGAGCCGAGGACGACGGCATCACGACCAGCGGCGCATCGAGTCCCGTCGTCGCGACCAAGGTCCGCGTGCCCGACGCTCCGTCGATGGGTCTCGACCGGCTCGATGCCCGCCTCGACGCGGTGTGGAGCCACCGCCTTGGGCTCGTGATCGCGCCGGCGGGGTCCGGCAAGACGAGCCTCCTCGCCCGGTTCGCGGCCCGCTTCGACGGGCCGATGGGCTGGTACCGAGCGGAGAGCTGGGACACCGAGGAGTCGACGCTGGTCCGGCACCTAGAGGCCGCGCTCGGGCCGGCACTGCCAGGCATCCCCCGCGGTTGGCAGACGGTGGCCGACGCGGCGAACGCCCTCGGCGCCTCGCCCGGCCCGCGGATCCTCCTCGTGATCGACGACCTCCACACCATCGAGGGCAGCCCCGCCGAGGCGGCCCTCGAGCGGTTGATCGCCTACGCGCCACCGTCGCTCGCGCTCGTCATCGGCTCCCGCGTCCCGCCTCGCTTCAACCTCTCGCGGCTTCGCGTCTCGGGAGCCCTGCTCGAGCTGTCCGGCGATGACCTGCGGTTCCGTTCCTGGGAGGTCGAGCGACTGTTCCGCGATTTCTACGAGGAGCCGCTGCCGCCGGAGGAGCTCGCCCGACTCGCCCGACGCACCGAGGGCTGGGCGGCTGGGCTCCAGCTTTTCCACCTCGCGACCCGTGGCCGTCCACCGGAGGAGCGGCGGCGGCTCCTGAGCGAACTCGGTGGCAGCTCTCGGCTCGTCCTGGAGATGCGCGACTACCTGGCCCGGAACGTCCTCGATCAGCTGCCCACCGACCTTCGCGCCTTCCTCGTCGAGACATCGGTGCTCGGGCGGCTCGACGCCGAGCTCGCGGATCGGCTCCTCGGCCGGCACGGCAGCCGGGACCTCCTGGAGGACCTCGAGCGACGGCGGCTCTTCACGCAGCGGCTGCCCGAGCCGGGCTGGTATCGGTATCACGAGGTGCTCCGGTCCCACCTCCAGACGGTCCTCCTCGAGCAGGTCGGGCCGGCCGGGCTCCAGGCGCGGTTCCGGGCTGCGGCAGACCTCCTCGCCGAGTCGGGCGCCATCTCCGAGGCGATCGAGGCATACGGACGCGCCGGCGACTGGGACCAGGTCAGCCGGCTCCTCGGTCGGAACGGCCGCGAAGTCGCGAGCGGCCCCAGCCGCTGGCTCGACTCGCTCGCCCCGGCCGTCGTCGCCAGCGATCCCTGGCTGGTCCTCGCAAATGCGCGACGGCTCCGCGCCGAGGGCCGCGTGCACGAGGCCGCGGACCACTATCGCCGCGCTGAGACGGCGTTCGGCCCGTCGGATGCGGCAGGCCTCTGTCGGACGGAGCGCATGTCGCTCGACCCCTGGCTGGATGGCGCCACCCAGCTCCGATCCGACCGACCCGACCCGTTCGCGCTCCTCCGAATGGCCCTCGTGCGTGATCCCGTCAGCGCGGCCCGCGAGGCGGATCGCGTGCAGACCCCGGAGGGCGAGATCGCAGCCGGGCTCGCGTCGCTCGTGGCCGGCCAGGTCTCGCGGGCACGTCGGGACCTGCTCCACGCCGCAGAGCGAGCGGACGCCGGGAGGCATGCCCAGGTCGTCGCCTCGCTTGGTGCCGGGGTGGCGGGGCTCCTGATGGGCCAGCGTCACGCGGTGGTCGAGGTCGAGGGGGCGGTGGCGTCGGCCGAGGAGGCCGGCTCGGACTGGCTCGCCCGCCTCGGTCGGGCATCGCTCGCGTTGACCGGATCCGCGGATGCCGTCCGCGAGGCGGACGCCGTTGCGACGGCCTGCCGCCGGCTCGGCGACGGCTGGGGCGACGTGGTCGCGTCGCTGTGCGCCCGCTGGGGCGCCGCGATCGGCGGTCGCTCGGAGGTCGACCCTTCGGACACGCTGCCCGAACGGTTTCGCGGTCTGGAGGCGGGCACGCTCGAAACCTGGGCCCTCGCCCTGGCCGCGCTCGCCGCTGCGCACGCCGGCGAGCCTTACGCCTCTGAGGTTGCGACGACCGCCGAGGTGTCCGCGAGATCCCTCGGGGTCCCTGGAGCGAGCCTGTTCACGAACGCGGCGTTCGGGCTGCTCGCAGCGTTCGAATCCGAGGCCGACGAGTTTCGAGCGGCTGCGCGCGAGATCGCCCGCGAGATGGGGATCCACGCGACGCCGGCCCTGCTCGAGCCACGCCCCGTGCCTGCGCCCGCGCCCGGTCCCGCGCCAGCGACGGCGCCGAGCCACCCCGTCAACGTCGACGGTGCTGCCCTGCTGGCGGAGGTTCGGATCCCGCCGCGGCCCCGTTTGAACGCGGAGCTCCGCCTGCTCGGCGGCTTCGCGCTCCGGTTGCCGGGCGGCCCGGTCGACGTCGCGGGCATCCGCCCGCGCGCCCGGGCCCTCCTCCGCCTGCTGTGCCTGTACACGGACATGGCCGTGCACCACGAGACGATCGAAGGCGCCCTGTGGCCAGAGGCCGATGCCGAGTCGGCCGGGCGCAACCTCCACGTCGCGATCGCCGCGGTGCGCCGGGTGCTCGAGCCACGGGCCGGGCGCGGCTCGTTCCAGCTCCTCGTCCGTGACGGCGACGCCTATCGCCTGGTGTTGCCCGCGGGGACGGACGTCGACCTGTCCCGGTTCGAGGCCGCGGTAGCCGCCGGCCGCGCGGCCCGGGACCGGGGCGAGCTCGGGACCGCTGAACGGGCGTTCGAAGAGGCCGTCGCGCTCTATCGCGGCGAGCTCTTGCCGGAGGATGGCCCCGCCGACTGGGTCGCGGATCGGCGCGAGGGCGCTCGCCTCGCCGCGGTCGAGGCTGCGGCTGGTCTCGCCGAGCTGCTCCTCGATCGCGGCGACTCGGCCGGCGCGGCTCGCGTGGCGACCGCCGCGCTCCGCATCGAGCGATACCACGATCCGCTGTGGCGGATCCTCATCCGGGCCCGCGACGAGGCGGGCGATCAGGGCGCCGCGAGCCGTGCGCGGTCGAGCTACGACCGGATGCTCGCCGAGCTGGGGGTGCCAGCGTCGACCAGCGCCTAGCGACGCACCCCCGTCAGCGGCGCTCCTTGAACTCGATCTCGCGGATCGCGATCAGCTGATCCCCGCCGGCGCCGGACTCAAACCAGTCAACGACCCGGATCGCAACCGTTCGAACATTCCGGACATCGAGTGGGAATGACTGCGGGTCGGCAGTGTCCGCGAGCGTGAGGTCGATCGGGCTCTGGCTCGTCCCGGGGAACGTCAGCTCGACCGTCTTCGGACGGCGATGCTTCGTGTAATCGCTCTGGGTCGATGACCCGCTGTGGAAGACGAGCCCGCCGAGGTTCGTCGTCGTCCCGAGGTCGACGGTAAGCGTCACCGGACCTGCCGAGGGATCGGCCAGCCAGTACGTCGCGGTGTTGTCGTCGACCGCGAGCTTCCCCGTGAACTGCCCGACGCCGGCGCCCGACGCGGACGTCGGGTGGAGATCCACGATCTGGGGGAAGAACCGGAGCCGAAGGTCGGTGACAAACCCGCCGACGAGTGAGCGCGCGCCGGGCATGACGATGAGGCTCGTCACGCCGAAGGCGACGATGGCGATCAACACCAGCGGAACGAGACGGCCCAGGACGCCCGGGCGGGGCTGCCCGGCCTCGCCCATCCGCCTCGGTCGCTCGCCGGCAGCGGCGGCATGGCGCTCCCGACGGAAGATCCGACGCCACCACGGCAGGGGCTTCGGGGCCGGCGCCGCGGAGGCGAGGCTGTTGCCGCACTTGCGGCAGAACCGTCGGGTCGGGTCGTTCGGAGTGCCGCAGACGGCGCAGATCACGTCGCCAGGCCGGGCGACGATCGCCGGCTGTGGCTCCGAGTCGGGCACGATCCGCGGACGGGCTGGGATGTCGAGCGTCGGTTTGCGCTCGGACGGCTCGTCGGTCCGGTCAGGCGGCGCCGCCAATCGGCGGATCGGCGGAGGTGGAGGCTTGACGCCCGGGCGAACGGCCGCCGGCTCGTAGGGCTGCCCCTCCGCGGTTGCCGGAGTTGCGGCGAATTCGCCGGCTGCAGGGACGGCCGCCACCCCGGCCTGGTCCGCAGCGGCCTTCTCGGCCGCAGCGCGCTGGGCCGCGGCTGCTTGTTCCGCGGCAACGCGGTCGGCCTCGGCCTTGTCCGCGGCGGCCTTCTCGGCCGCAGCGCGCTGGGCGGCAGCCGCTTGTTCCGCGGCAACCCGGTCGGCTTCCGCCCGCTCGGCAGCGAGACGATCTGCTTCGGCCTGCGCCGCCACGGCTTGCGCGGCCGCGATCCGATCCGCCTCGGCCCTGTCCGCGGCGGCTTTCTCGGCCGCTGCCCGCTGGGCGGCGGCCGTCGCGGCGGCGGCCTGCTCCGCGGCAACTCGGTCGGCCTCCGCCTTGTCCGCGGCGGCTTTCTCCGCCGCAGCTGCCTGCGCCGCGGCAGCCTGCTCCGCGGCGAGACGATCGGCCTCGGCCTGTTCAGCCGCCTCGCGTTCGGCGGCGGCCTGCCGGGCGGCGGCCTGGTCCACAGCCAGACGATCCGCTTCGGCTTTCGCGGCGGCGGCCTGCTCGGCCGCGGCCTGTTCGGCGGCGGCGCGCTCGGCAGCCAGACGATCCGCTTCGGCTTTCGCGGCGGCAGCCTGCTCGGTCGCCAGACGATCCGCTTCGGCTTTCGCGGCGGCAGCCTGCTCGGTCGCGAGACGATCCGCCTCGGCCTTCTCTGCCTCGGCCTTCTCTGCCTCGGCCTTCTCCGCCTCGGCCTTCTCCGCGGCAGCCTGCTCGGCGGCAGCCTGCTCGGCGGCGGCCTGCTCGGCAGCCAGTCGATCGGCCTCCGCCTGCTGAGCTGCCGCCTGCTCGGCGGCAGCCTTGGCCAGGTCGGCGGCTACCTCGGCCGGATCGACCGGGACCCCGGTCCATTCCAGGAAGCTGTTGCAGTTCGAGCAGAAAACGTTGCTGTCGGGATTGATCGTCCCGCACTTGGAGCAACGGATCATCCGGGGAGTCCCTCAGCTGCCTGGCCGGAGCGTCAGATGTTACGCGGCGGGCTTGTCCCCGGTCTCCACGGTGTGCGTGACGTGCGCGGGTTTCGCCGCTGCGACCAGGGCGTCGAGCTTCGCGGCGTCGATCGACTCCTTCTTCGCCGGCTTGACGCGAACGCTGAGGGTGTACGAGGCGTCCCCCGGGGGCTTCGACCCCGGGCTCTTCGACCAGGTCGCCCCGCCGCTGTCCGAGACGGCAACGTCGCCGGCGGTCAGCAGCTTCAGCTGCATCGACAGCCCGGCCGCGGTGCCGCGACGCCGATAGATCTGCGAGGCGACGGCGACGATTGCCCGGCGTCGCTCGATCGGCCAGGTCTCGTCGAGCACGAGCCCGACCCAGCCCGCCAGCCAGTCGAGGAAGTCAACCGGGGTCAGGGCGGGATCCAGATACGCGGCCAGGTTGTCGATCGTGCTCAGGACCGGTGCGTAGGCGTCGTCGAACGCGCCGGTCAGCGCCCGGGCGAGGTCGTCCTCCTGGTACAGCCCGGGCAGGTAGACGATCAGCGGCTGTGGCGATCGCAGCTCGCCGACGACGCCCCTCATGCGCCCGCGTCCACGAGGACCTGGTGGTCATACGAGAACACGAGCGAATTCGGGTCGACGTCGAGTCGATCGGTCTGCTTGCCCCGCTCTCCGGTCACTGGGTCGGCGCCGAAGATCCGGACGTCCTCCACGAGCTCGACCCCGCGGACGCCCTGCAGGACGCCAAAGATCTCGCCGGACATTACCGGCCGTCCGAACGGCCAACCCGAGCCGTCCGGCCCGCCAATCGTGGGATGCAGGTAGCGGAACAGCGCGTCGAGCCCGTCCTGCTGGACGCGGGCGGGGTCCGTCCGGGGCTTGGCCGACAGCCGGGCGACGATCGTGACACCCCGGAACGCCGGCGGCTCGACGACGACCCGGGTGCCGAGGAGCCGGCTCTCGTCGAGCCGCTTCGAGATGCGGGCGAGCGTGTCATCGGCGGGCACGAGCTGGTCGAACGAGAGACGGCCCTGGTCGGTCGGCACGGCCGGCACGGCCAGGACGCGCACGACGCCGACCTCGGCGGGATCGCTGCTCGCCATCGCCCGAACGCGGGCGATCTCCGGCGCGACCTCCTTCGCGATGTGCTCGAAGTCCTCAGCGGTCACCGCCCGGTCGCGGGTGCGGAGCGTGATGGGGCCGCGGACCTTGGCCATCTCGAGATCCTCGCCGTCGACGCCGCCGGTCGCGGCGCGACGGTTCTCGACTCGCGCGACGTACGGGATCGAGGCCTTCAGGACGGACAGCGCCCCGACCGCCACGTTGCCGCCCGCTCCCCCACCCGCCCGGTACTCGGGAACGCGGACGACCGCACCCTGCGGCGGGACCGCGCCATAGTTCCGGAGGCTGCCATCTGCGAGCCGCACCGCCGGGCCGAACTCGATCCCACCGCTCGCCGCGTCCAGGACGAAGTGACGGTCGCCGGGATCGCTCGCGGCGAAGGTCGGACGCTGCTGCCACTCCTGCCATTCATCGCCCTCCCGGACCTCGACGACGAGGGGCTTCTCGCCGGCCACGACCGGGGTGCGGCGCAAGGTGAAGCGTCCCCCGGGCACGCCCTCGGCCTCGCCGAGGACCTCCTTGCGGATGAGCTCGGCGTTCATGGCGTCGGCCGTTCCGCCGATCGTGAAGGCGGTGAGGCCCCGGATCTCCGGCGACGCGCTGTACCCAGGCTGGCCCTCGCGGGGATCGGTGACCCGGGCGCGGAGCCAGCCGCCCTTCAGCTTGTCCTGGGACGACACGACGTGGCCGCGAGGCACGTGGACGACGACGTCACCGTCGCGGTTGAGGCCGCCGGTCGTGTCCCGCTCGAGCTCGCAGGCCGTCCACGCGTCGCCGGTCCAGGCCTCCCAGGCGAGCGGTGGATCGTCCGGGTCGACGCCGATGCCCTCGATCCGCGCGGTGAACCGGAGCGTGACCGCGCAGCCGGGCACCGCATCGGACAGGCCGACGAGCAGCGCCTGCCCCGGCTTCGGCGGACCCGAGAACGGGAAGATGCCGTTCCGCAGCGACATCGCGTCGGTGTGGTCCCGGATCTCCTTGCCGTCGAGCGTCGACGCGATCTTCGACAGCGCGCACGCCACGATCGCCCGATCCTCGGTCGTGCTGAAGACGACCGGCAGCTGGCTTCCCGTTCGCATCGTCGCGACCTCGGTGCCCGTCGGGATCGTGACGGTCGTCGGCTGCGGCGCGGACAGCCAGAACGTCATTGGCGCATGCGCCGCGGCAGGCGGGAAGAGGCGGACGCCGATGAGCTCCAGGAACTTGACGTAGTTCCGGTCCGGGACCCGGTTCAGTCGGTAGAGCAGCTGGTCCGTCATCCAGGCGAAGGCCTCGATGAGGGTCACCCCGGGGTCGGAGACGTTGTGGTCCGTCCAGTACGTGGTGTTCCGCTGGACGAGGCGCTTGGCGTCGTCGACGAGGTCCTGGAAGCGGCGGTCGTCGAGGTTCGGGGCGGGCAGCGTCATGGCCGATCAGCTCCTCCGACCGGGCTCGCCCGGGATCGTGTAGAACGGGAAGACAAGGTTCCGCGGGTCGTTCGTGTTCTTGACGTGATAGCGGACGTCCACGTAGAGCAGGCTCCGATCGGTGTCGTCGATCGTCACGACGACGTCGTCGACCTCGATGCGCGGCTCCCATCGCCGGAGCGAGGAGCGGACCTCCGTCGCGATGTCCCCGGCCGTCCCGGCATCGGCATCGGCGAACACGAAGTCGTGGATCCGACAGCCGAAGTCGGGCCGCATCGGCCGTTCGCCGTATGACGTCCCGAGGATCAGGCGGATCGCCTGCTCGATCTCGCGTTCGTCGGTCGCGAGAGCGAACCCGCCGGTCCGATCGAGCTCGAGCGGAAAGGCCCAGCCCGCACCGACGAAGTCGTTGGCCATCCCGGGCCTACCCGATCAGCACCGTCAGGACCGAGGGCACGATCGCCGTCGCCGGCGCGACGCACATCGTGGCCTGCGAGCCCTGGGTTGCCGCCAGCTTGCCGCCGATGACGACCGTCGTGCTGCCGCTGACGATCCGCCCGATCTGGGCCGTCGGAGTCGCGAACGCGCCGTCCACGATCCCGGCGTGAGGCGGGGTGTTGTAGCCCGATGAGCCGACGACCGCGGCCGCCTTCCCGCCGATCACGACCGTGGGCACGGTGCCGAGCGTGATCGGCGCCGAGAACGGCAGCGGGCCGGCCGGGGCCGTGCCGGACGCCGATGGGATCAGGTGGCTCGGGCAGATGCCGTTGATCTTGTCGCCCATCACGATCGCGGGGTTTCCCATCTGCCATCGGCCTCAGTTCAGCGAGATCTGGGCGCCCTTGAGGACGAGGTTGCCGTCGGCCTCGAGGGTGATCTTTGATGCGCGGATCTTCAGCTCGGCCTGGGCCGTGATCTCGATCGCGCCATCGGACTGGATGACGACCTTCTGGTCGCCGTGGTCGAGGGCGATGCTGGCGTTGCCGTTCGATGTGGAGAGGAGGGCGACGTCCTTGTCGTCGTCCCAGAACTCGAGGAAGTGGCCCGTGCGCGAGTAGATGCCACGGCCGTTGACCGCCCCATCCTTCAGCCACTGCGAGTACGTGGGCGGATCGTCCTGGCCGTTGAAGAGCCCGCCGAGGACGATCGGCCGGCCGACGTTGCCCTGCTCGAAGCCGCAAAGGACCTCGTCCTTCACCGCGGGCAGGAAGAACGTGCCGCTCTTCGGCCCGGCGCCGAGCTGGATCACCGGCGCCCAGTCGGACTTGTAGTCCTCGTCGAGCCACGGGAAGCTGACCTTCACGCGCCCCTGGCTGTCGGGATCGTCGTTCTCCTCGACGATCGCGCGCACGATCCCGGGCAGCCGATGGATCGAATCCCCGCCCTCGGTCGATGCCGTCGCCGGCACCTCTGGAATGGACTGGGCCTGCCGGCCGCCGATCGTGAAGTGGGTCCGGAAGCCGAAGCCGTCGATGACGTGCCGGACCTGGGTGAGGACGTAGGCGCCGTTGAAGTCCTCGCTCAGCTTGCCGATCCGGACCGCGGTCCCGGCCTTGAGCTTCGCGTTGCCGACGGCGACACCGTCGGCCTTCGCGAACGCGCTGCCGAGCCGCTCGCCGAGCGCCTTGGCGGCCGTGTTGGCCGCGCCGTCTGTCGTGATCGACTGGTCGACCGAGACGAGCTTCGGGTTGCCGAAGAAGCCCGCGAGCGTCGCCGGGTCGGCCAGGTTGAGCTTCGCGGCCTCGGTGCGCGCGTCGACGCTCGCGACGATCGCCTGCTTCTGCGTGTCGTCCCAGCCCCGGACCTCGACGCTCGACACCTGCTCGGCCGCGCTGATCCGGCCATGGAACGAGAGGAGGTTCTCGCCGTAGACGAGCACGCGCTCGTCCCGGCCCTCGGGGCTGTCGTCGATCGCGGACTCGGCCGGCGCCGTGGCCGCGGCGGGGGACCTCCCGAAGGTCAGCTTGCCGTCGACGATCGCGAGGTCGAAGCCGATGGCCCGCGCTCTCGTCGACAGGAACTCCCAGTCGGACACGTTCGCCTGGGTGACGTGATCGTGGACCTCGTCGGTGTCTTGCACCAGGCCGAGGTCGACGCCGGCATCTTCGGCGACCTGGTTGACGATGTCGCTGTCGGTCACGTTCACGAAGGCCCGCGTCCGGCGCCCCGAGTGGAGCCGGTGCGAGGGCGAGTAGCCGCGGACGACGACCCGGTTGCCGAAGGCGTCGTAGTCGCACTCGATGGTGACGACCTCGCCGCTGCAGATCGGGTCGTCGGCGCCGCCCTGGCCGGCATACGCGATGTCGACCTTCGCCCCGACCCGCATCCCGGACTTGGCCACGACGTCGAGCTCCGGGTCCTGCAAGGTGACGGCGAACATCGTCGGGAGGCTGACGTCGTCGTCGACGACCACGAGCTCGATGTGGCCGCGCATCTCCTCGTCGAGCTCGGCGCCGTCGACGGTGACGGTCGCGGCCGCGGCGAGGACCGTGTCGGCCATCGTGTCGACCATCGCTACGCCAGCTTCGCCGCGTCGCGGTAGGGCGGCAGCAGGAGCCGCGTGCCCGCGGGAACCCGGAGCGGATCGTCGATCTCGTTGAACGCGGCGATCGCGCGCCAGAAGTCGGGTCGCTGGTACTCGGCCCAGGCGACGGAGTGGAGCGTCTCGCCCTCGATGACGAGGTGCGCCTGGAACCCGGCCCGACTGCCCGAGGTCGGGTTCGTTTTCGTCTCCGGCTGGGGGACCTCGATGAGCGTGAGGTTGCAGGTGGCCCGGATGGGCGTGCCGTCCCGGCGGAACAGGGTGTAGTTCGCCGAGACCGTCTGGAGGTAGCCCTGGATGCCCTGGGCCGCGTTGCTTGAGCCCCAGTGGAACTCGAGGAGCGGCGGGCTCATGACCCCGTTCTTCGCCGGCGGGCATGGCCGAGTCCAGTCGAGGAGCGTCTGCACGTCGTCGGTGACATCGCCGAGCAGCTCCCCGAACGCGTCGAAGAAGATCTCCATCGTCACCGTCGTCGGGTTCGTCCGCTGGTGGGTCGGACGGGCGCCCGCCTTCTGGCCCGGATGCGACGCCTGGTCGGACCAGTCGGCCGAGCGGGACAGCGAGAATTGCTCGGGGTTGTACTTGAACTCCAGCTCCTTGCGGTCCGGGTTGTAGCCGGCAGCCACGACGAGCCGCGCCTTCTCCATCGACAGGACCGGCAGGCTGGCCATCTCAGAGCCCCAGGAAGCCCTGGTGGGCGATCTCGAGCGTCTCGGTCGCGTGCTGGTTGCCGTACAGGTCGAGCGTCGGGCCCGACCAGCGGACCGGGAAGACCCCGATCAGGAACCAGCTGGCGACCTCCTGACCCCCGCCGTCATGGACGGCGATCTCGGCCGTCCCGGGCAGGAGCCTGACCGCGACGCTGGCGACCCAGGCGCTGACGTCCGCGGAGCTGTCATCGATCGGGCGCGTCAGCCGAACGTTCTGATACTTGATCCGTCCGGGAAGCCGGTGGGTGAAGGCGTTCTGGCCGCCCTCGCTGTGCTCGTGCATGTCGTATTCGACCGACAGGCCGTCGCACTTCTCCCAGTTGCCGAAGTCCTGACCGTCGATCCGGACGTGGAACCGCAGCCCGACCGCGTACTCGCTCATGACAGATCCATCGCCATGCCGGCCCGCTCACGATCGACGAGGAGGTCACGCCGGAGCCGCCGCCCGATCCGGGCGTACAGCTGGCGGGCGAGGTCCTCCAGCTCGCGCTCGGTCGGCTTGGGCCGAGCGGCCGAGCCCGAACCGGGGGTCACGGCACCGCCGCCGGTGCGCGTCGGGGCCCGCTGGACCTCCGTGGCGAGGTGGACGGTCATGTTGCCCGCGGCCGGGAGCGCGGCTCCGGCGACGGCCCCGGGGACTTCGGGAGCGCGTTGCGGCAGCGCCCCGGGCTGGAGCGTCGATGGCTCGGCCTTCGAGCCTGGCTGGGGCGGCATCGCCAGCGGCAGGCTCGAGCCACGCTCCGCGGCCACCGCCTCGGCCTCCAGGGCCTGGCCCGGCCGGCTGCTCTCGCTCGGCAGGCTCAAACCGAGCCGCCGCTGCTGGACGACATGGGTCAGCTCGTGGGCGAGGAGGCTGCGGGCCGGGCCCGAGCTCAGGGATCCGTGGCTCGACGGCAGGTAGATCTCGCCCTGGTGGGTAAAGGAGCGCGCCTGGAAGGCGCTCGACAGCTCGGACGCGTCCTCGCCGCGATGGACGGTCACAGGACCGCCCGTCGATTCGACCGTCGTCGAGCCGCTGGGCCCGCCGCCCTCTCCCTCCTGGCCGCCGACCGCCCGACTGGCGTCGATCGTCAGCGGCGCCCGCTGGATCCGGCCACGGAGCGACCGTGCCGGCGTGAGCGGGGCGGCCGCCGGCGCGATCGGGGCCCGCTGGACGCCGGGCGACCTTCCCGGCCACGCGGGCGACGTCGCCGGCGCGACGCTCAGGCCGCGCGACGAGGCGGGCGCGGCCGTCGCTGGCGCAACCGGGGCCGGCGCGACCGCGGCCGGGCGCGAAGCCGGTCGCTGCGACGGCGACGGGACGGCCATGGTCGCCGGGCCGGACGAACCGATCGGGCTCGCCGGCGCCCCGACGAGGGCCGGTGCCCGCTGAGGTCGTGGGGCCGCCCCGAGCGCGCTGGACGACGGGACGGGGCCGCCCGCGATCGGCGCCCCGAGCCCGAGCCGCCGCGCCTGGCCGATCGACAACCGGGCCACGTCGTCGGGCGCCGACGCGACTGCCGCTGCTCGCTGGCGCGCGATCGGCTGGGGCGCCTCGCCCGCCGCCGGGACCACGGACCGTGCCGTCGTGGCCGAGGCAGGCACCGGGTCAGGGTCCGCCGGTGACGCGGCAGCACGCTGGACCGAACGATCGGCCGTGGACGTCATCGGCGAGGCGGGCGACATCGGCGGCGTCGCCGATCGTGCCGGCGATCGGACGAGACCGCCCGGCGGCCGGAGGTCGATGGCCGCGCGCGTCAGATCGAGGCGCTGGTTGGAGGCCGGAGGCTCGGCCACGGGCAGCCGCCGCCGCGTGTCATCGGGCGCACCCGCGACCACGGGCCCGGAGGTGGCAGGCGCCACGCTCGTAGGAGCGGTCGGCGGCGGGGCCTCGGGCGGTGCCGCGGCGGCGGACGTCGCCGAGCGGGCGGGGTGGATCGGCGAGCGCTGGACCGGGGCCGGCAGCGAGCCACCGCCCGATCCTCGCGTGGCGGGCTGCGCCAGCCCGACGACCAGGCCCTTCGGTGCCTCGAGCCCGGCACCGTGCGTCAACGGGGGCAGGATCGGCGGCGGCAGCGTGGCGCCGGCGAGGTCCGCCCGAAATGGCTTCGCGGGGGCGATCAGCGGCGGCTCGCCGATGGTCTCGGCGAGCGCGGGTAGCGATCGCCACGCCGCGCTCCGCGACGAGGCGCTCGGTCCACTGGGGTCGCCAGGGCCGACGGGACCGGCGGAGGCAGCCGACGTGGCCGCCTCGGGATCTGCGCTCGTCCGTCGGAACGGCCAGGGAAACCGCATCCGGGTGTTACTCCTCTGCAGTCAGGCGGCGGTTGATCGCGGCGATCTCGTCGATGAATCGCCGCCGGTCGGGGTGCTCGAGATCGAGGATCTCGTCGAGCGCCCAGTGGAAGTGGTAGGCGACGTACGCGGCCTCCTCGTAGAGCTGGTCCGCCCCGTACGTCAGGACCCCCCCAGGCGATCGCCCGCCACCTCGACTGTGAACTCGTGGTTGCAGGCCGGGCAGGTGACCGCGGCCTGGGTCGTGCCGTCCTGGTTGATCCGCCGATACAGGTCCTGGAGGAAGGCCAGGTCCGAGGCGAACATGTTCTCGATGATCCCGGGGTGGACCTCGCCGACCCGCCCGAGGCGGGTGATGACCCGCGATAGGAGGAGGACCGTCAGGTACGCCTCGTTCTCCCGGACCCGAGGGTCGCGGAGCGGGACGAGCTCGTCCTTGGCTGTCGCGAGGCGCATGACGCCGTCGCGATGGACGACCCCCGCCTGGTCGACGTAGCCGCGCGGGAGGATGAAGGGGAACTCGGTCCGGAGCTCGATGCCAGCGTCGCCGGCCGCGCTGGCCGGCGCCGCGGCGGCGGTGCCGGCCACGGCCTACAGGACCCGCTCGAGGGACTCGGTGACGATCGAGACCTCTTCCATGAGGACCTCGTTCGAGCCGGCCTTGAGCGTGCTGGCGCTGATCTTCGAGACCCAGCCGTTCGTGAAGTTGTAGCGGGCGACCTCGGTCCCGTCGAACGACTTCATGATCACCGAGCCATTGCGGCGGGCGTCGCCGAGCTTGCCCTGCATGATCGCCTCATGCCACTTCCAGAGGTCCTGGGAGGCGTTCTTGGCACGCTTCAGGGTGATCGTCGGCGACTTCGTCCAGCCGGGCACCTTCTTCAGGTTCGGTTGGCCGAGCGGGTTGTTCTCCTTGATCTCGATGACGTCGACCTCGGATGCGATCCCGCTCACCTCGGAGAACTGGGCGATCTCGGTCCGGTCGATCTCGATGGCGAACGTGTACGCGGCGAGCGCGTCGGTGGGCAGGTTCGGCAGGCCCTTCGGCATCGGATGGTTCCTCCTTCAGCGGCTCGTCGCCGTCATTCGCTCAGCGCCGCGCCGCCCGAGAACTGGGCGATGCGGAAGACCACGAACTCGGCCGGCTTGACCGGCGCGATCCCGACCTCGACGACGAGCTGGCCGGCGTCGATGACCTCTGGCGGGTTCGTCTCCGCGTCGCACTTGACGTAGAACGCCTCGCCGGGCGTCGCCCCGAAGAGGGCGCCGTCGCGCCAGGTGCGCACGAGGAAGGCGTTCAGCGTCCGTTTGACCCGCTGCCAGAGGTTCAGGTCGTTCGGCTCGAAGACGACCCACTGCGTGCCCTCGAGAATCGATTCCTCGACGTAGTTGAAGAGTCGCCGGACGTTCAGGTACCGCCAGGCCGGATCGCTCGACAGCGTCCGGGCGCCCCAGACCCGGATCCCGCGCCCGGGGAACCCGCGGATGCAGTTGATCCCGGTCGGGTTGAGCTGGTCGTGCTCGCTCTTCGTGATCTGGAGCTCGAGCGCTAGCGCGCCCCGGATGACCTCGTTCGCCGGCGCCTTGTGGACGCCGCGGGTGTCGTCGTTCCGGGCCCAGATGCCGGCGATGTGGCCGCTCGGTGGGACGAGCTGGCCCTGGGAGGTCACTGGGTCGAAGACCTTGATCCACGGCCAGTAGAGCGACGCGTACTTCGAGTCGTAGCCGGCCTTGTCGACCCGCCACTCGCGGACCTGCTGGGCGTTCAGGCCGGGCGGCGCGTCGAGGATCGCGACCCGATCGCCCATGAGCTCGCAGTGGGCGATCATCGCCAGCTGCACGGCCTGCACGCCCTCGAGGTCGATCATCCCCTGCTGGTAGACGGCCATCAGGTCCGGCACCGAGAGCATCGTCACGGTGTCGATCGCCTCGAGCCCGCCGAAGCCGGTCCGATCGGCGGCATCGCCGACGTAGTCCTCGGCGCTGAGGCGCTGCGGCTTCGCGCCGTCGGCGCCGGCCAGGGCGACCGTGCCAGCGACGGGCACGCGCTCGAGGGCGCTCGCCGTCCCGACCTCCTCGAGCTGGATGAGCTTCGACTTCTCCTTGACCATCGTCACGACGTTCGACTTGCCCCGCTTGGTCGTGACGTTCTCGTAGGTCTCGGTGTCGCGGCCGGGCGCGCTGACCGTGAGGTTGAACGCACCTTCTTCGCCGCTCGTGGCTGGCTTGACGTCGACCTTGATCTGGTTGCCCGCGGCGCCCGGCTCGAGCGCGGTCGCCCGGTAGCTCGGCGTGCCGGCGTCGCCCGCGGCCGCGAGCTCGGCCCGGGCCTGGGGTGCCGGCGCATCGCCGCCGATCCGGACGACGTAGCACGCCCCGCCGCCGTTCAGGAAGTAGCCGTACACCGCGTGCGCGAGGTACGAGCCCTCCATGAACTCGCCGAACGCATTGGTGAACTGGGCCCAGTTCGTGATGAGCGTCGGGGCGTTCGTCGGGCCGCGCTGGGCGAGCCCGACGAAGGCGGCCACGGCCGTGCCGACGCCCTCGATCGGTCGCGAGCCAGCCTCGACCTCCTCGACGTAGACCCCTGGCGACAGGTAGTTCGGCATTGCGTGCAGCCTCCCGAATGCGGACCAGCCCGATGCGGAGCAGTCGGTTCGGAGGTTCGATTCGCGCGAGGGAGACGGCAAGGTGCGCGGGGCCTGCCGTTCGGGCTCCCCGATCTGCCCGATCGGGCAGCCGGCCGTTCCCCGACGGCTGCCCGCCGGCATCTGGCCACGACTTTCGCGCGCGGGGACGCTTGGCCGGCGATGATCCATGACGTCGACGAGTCCCTCCGCGCCCTCGTCAAGCGGGATGCGCTGAACGGATCGGGCGTCGATGTCGCGTTCGACGCGCCGACGAAGGACTGGGTCGCCCGCCGCAACGCGCCGGTCGTGAACCTGTACCTCTACGACATCCGCGAGGACTTGACGCGCCGCGAGACCGCCTGGATGGACGTCCGCGGCGGCGACGGCCGAGTGATGGAGCGCCGGCTGCCGCCGCGCCGCTACCGGTTGTCGTACCTGGCCACCGCGTGGACTTCGCGGCCGGAGGACGAGCACCGGCTACTGTCCTCGCTCCTTGCGGCGTTCGTCCAGCACGAGTTCTTCCCGCCGGACCTGCTGCAGGGCGCCCTTCAGGGCGAGGAGACGCCGGTCCTCATCACCGTGGCCCTGCCGCCCGCCGACGAGCGGAAGATCGCCGACACCTGGTCCGCGCTCGGCGGCGAACTGAAGCCGTCACTCGACGTCGTCGTGACGGCGCCGCTCAGTATCGCTCGCAGCCTCGAGGCCGGCCCGCCGGTCCTCGAGGAGCCGCGGCTGGCTGTCGTCCGACGCGACGATGGCACGAACGGGAATGGTCACGGATCGAGGGACGGCAACGGGCACACGGAAACGGCCAGGCGTCGGAACGTCGGCGCGGCACCCGCCGCCGCGGTCCCTGCGACGGAGGCCGTGCTGCCCGAGGCGGAGGGGACTCGCGCGCCCGCCACGGTCACCACGGAGGGCGCGACCGCGGACGAGACGTTCACGGTCGGCCGTAAGTCTGCTCCGGGTCGCCGGATCCGCGTCCGCTACCTCCCGCGATGAGCCTCGCCGGCCCGGCGGCCCAGCCGGTCGACCGGTCATTGGACGACCTGCTCGCGCGCCTCATGCTCGTCGAGGAGCGCGTTCGAGCGGCGGTCGATCGGCGGCGCGCGACCGACCCCGATCCGGATGACCGGTTCCGCGGCCTGTACCTGTCCCACCAGCGGGCAGCCGAGTTGCTCGATCGGAGCCCGGCTGGCTCCGCCCCCGGCGACGGCGCAAGCGCGACGGTGAGGCGCGCCGCCGACCTCGATGCCCGGTCGGCTGCGTGGGAGGGAGCCGGTGATCGCGTCGGGCTCCGAGAGCTCATCCGAGCCTTCGAGCTGGACCCGATAGACACGGACCTGCTCCTGATCGCTCTGGCGCCCGATCTCGATCCGCGGTTCGAGCTCCTGTACGGATATTTGAACGACGACGTCACGCGCCGGCGGACCTCGATCGGGCTTGCACTCGAGATCGCGGGCCTGAGCCCCGTGGACTGGCAGGCGCGTCGCCGTCTGGGGCCTAGCGGACGTCTGGTCAGAGGCGGGCTCGTCGAGGTTGACGATCGGGATCGGCCGTTCCTGGGCCGCCCCCTTCGAGTCCCCGATCGGGTGACCGCCCATCTCCTCGGTGACCGGACGCCCGATCCAGCTCTCGCCGAGGTCATCGACGACGTTCCGCCGACGCCTTGGCTGCGGTCTCGACCGCTGGAGCGCGCGCTCCTCGATGGGCTCGGCCCGGTGTATGTCAGGCAGCGGGACGTCCAGGCCGGAACGTCGATCGCGGCGTCGGCGGCGGTCGCCGCCGGTGCGCCCTACCTGCTCATCGACCTCGCCCGGCTGGCCGCCGCGCCCCGGCCCGTGGAGCTTGCGACTGTGGCGATTCGGGAGGCCCGCCTGTCCGCGGCGGTCCTAATCGTGGCGCCCGTCGAGGCCGTGCTGGATCGGTGCCGCGAGATCATCGGGCAGCTGACCGAAGCTCGCTGGCCGGTCGTCGTCGTCGGCGACCGTGTCTGGGACCCGGGCTGGTCGCGCGCAGTTCCGCTCCTCCTCGACGCCGCGTCGATCCCGACGGCCGATCGCCTCGGCGAGTGGCAAGCCGCTCTGGATCGACATGGTGTCGAGGGCAATGGCCACACGCCCGACTGGCTCCACGCGGCGGCGCCGTTCCATCTGTCCCCGCTCCAGGTCGAGCGGGCCGCCCGCGCTGGCTGGCTCCGGGCGCGCGCCGAAGAGCGCGAGCTCGAGGCCGCCGACCTTCAGGCCGGGGCGAGAGCCCAGAACGCCGCCGGGCTCGATCGCCTGGCCCACCGGATCGTTCCCACGGCCAGCTGGCCGGACCTGGTGCTCCCGCCGGAGGTCACGTCGCAGCTCGGCGAGCTTGCGTCGCGCGCGCGGCAGCGTGATCGGGTCATCGACCAGTGGGGGGTCGGCAGCCGCGGCGCCCGAGGTCGCGGAATCACCGCTCTCTTCGCCGGCGAGTCGGGCACCGGGAAGACGCTCGCGGCCGAGGTGATCGCCGCCGAGCTCGGGCTCGACCTGTACGTCATCGACCTGTCGACCGTGGTCGACAAGTACATCGGCGAGACCGAGAAGAACCTCGACCGGATCTTCGCCGAAGCCGACCGAGTCAACGGGGTCCTACTGTTCGACGAGGCGGACGCCATCTTCGGCAAGCGCTCCGAGGTCAAGGATGCCCGTGACCGGTACGCGAACGTCGAGGTGGCCTACCTCCTGCAGCGGATGGAACGGTTCGATGGGCTCGCGATTCTCACCACCAACCTCCGCGCCAACCTCGACGACGCCTTCACCCGCCGGATCGACGTCATCGTCGACTTCCCGATGCCGGAGGAGGACGCCCGACGGGCGCTTTGGCGGCTGCACTTGACGCCCGGCCTGCCGCAGGCCGACGACCTTGACTTGGCGTTCATGGGCCGCCGGTTCCGGCTGTCCGGAGGCAACATCCGGAACGTCTGCCTGACGGCCGCCTACCTTGCGGCGGCGCGCGACCGGCCGCTCGAGATGGCCGACCTCATCCGTGGGATGGAGCTCGAGTATCGCAAGCTCGGTCGACTCACGGTCGAAGCCGAGTTCGGCGAGTACTTCGAGCTCCTGGCCGCGCGGTCCCATGGGGGCTGACGGGCCGGCCCAGGCCGAGCGAGCCACCGCCCACGATCGCTCCACGCCCGAGCCCACCGTGCTGGCCGCCATCGGGGCTCAGGCGGGCTCGCTCTCGGCGCCGACGGGCGGCCGGGCCCGCCTAATCGAGCTCCAGCAGACGGTCGGCAATCGGGCCGTGACCGCGCTGTTGACTGGCGTTCAGCGGGCACCCGCGGTCTCCGCAGTACCTGCCGCCGGTGCCAGCGCGAGGGCGGCTCCCGCGAAGCGCCGCGGCTCCCGAAACTCGTATGTCGACCTGATCAACGGCTTCACTGCCCTCGTCAATGCCTACGAAGCCGGCGGAGCCAAGCTCGACACCACCCCCTTCGGACCCGACCTGACCCCGGCCCACCGAGCGCTGCAGGCAAAGATCCGCGACGCGTTCGTGCAGGCACAGGCTCCCGACCAGGCATCGAAAGACCACGCCCGGGCGGCGTGGCCGGCGCTCGCCGCGAGCTTGCGAGCGGCGGTCGAGGAGTCGCGGCAATTCGGGATCTCGGGTGAGGGGCGGGCCAGAACCCTCGAGTACGCAGCCCTCGTCGGTTCGGAAATGGGCGCGAAGCCTGCTGCCGGCAATCTTGAGGCCAAGTCAGTGCCCGAGCTTATGCAGGACTACAAGAACACGTGCCAGGCCATCATCGACTTGCTGTGGGCCTTCAAGGCGCCGCCGAACGCTCCGGTGGACGCTTTCGCGGAGGAGGTGGCGGGTAGGAAGGATGCAATCATCCCGGACTACCTCCTGAAGGAGAACGCTGCCCGCCGGGCCGATTTGACCGCCGTCCAATTCGGCAGCCCCTTGACCGGGCGGCACGCCAAGCTCCTCGACACCCTCCGGAAGACCTTGATCACCTCGCGGAGCGAGAGCCCGGGCTCGGCCTATAGCGCGATGACGACATGGCGCGCCATTGCGAGCGACGTCACAGGGGCATTGCACCGAGCCCAGACCCTCGGCGTGCTCCAGGAGCCATCCGAGACGCTCAAGCAGGCCGAATCGATGGAACGGGCCTTCGCGGCCCAGTACGCCCGTGTCCACGGTGATCAACTGAGGCTCCAACTGACCGCCGAGCGCCCGGCCGAGGAAGCCAAGGCAAGGCTACGGCTCGAACGTGAGATCCAGATCGACAAATCGAGGAACACGCCGGCCGTCGCCGCCAGGCGTGAGACCGACGCGGTCCGGGATTTCCAGCACGCCTTGTCGGTCATCGAGCACGACCTCAAGCCCTCGCCTGACTATCAGGGAGAGTGGGTCATTACCAGCGGCGCGCAGCCGGTCCGAATCCGAGAGGAGCAGGCCAAGGCTATGCAGACCGCGGCCGAGGCACAGCTGAACGCATACATGGACGCAATCGCAAACGGGATCCTGAACGTGTGGGCCCACTACGACGGGATCAAGCGGGAGAACCCGGCGTGGAAGCTGCGGTACCTCGGTGCCTGGGGCGGCGCCACCGATCCCGGGGACCCCGAGCACTACGTCGATAGCGTCGATCAGGTTCAGCGGAAGATCGTCCGGCCGCTCATAGCGGCCAAGAAGTACACCGAGGCATTCGGGAACATCCTCAACCAGAAGGCGATCTTCGAGCAAGTCGCCAGGGAAGTCGGCGACTACGATCGCGATCTCGACGTCGGCTACTCCCGTCTGGCGACGTGCGCGACGATCGTGCAGGCGGCGCTGCTGGCGATCGTTCCCGTCGCTGGGGAGGCGGCTGTCGCAGGTGGCGCCACGGTGCTCGCCGTAGCCGGCACGGCCGTCGGGACGGGTACCGTTGCGGCGGGGGGCGCCGAGGCGATCAGGGAGAAGGTAAGCGGCGAGGATCTCTCGGCGCGCAAGATCGCGAAGGCCGGCTACAAGGGCGGAGTCGTTATCGGCGGAAGCGCGGCTCTCGGGCCGGCCACGAAGGTTGCCGGGAAGGCAGTCTCGCAGTTCATGGGAGCGGCCGAGGGCAGCTCGGCTGCGGTGGGCTTCGAAGCGGCGACGTCCGGTGTGGCAGGCACGCTCAAGTCCGAGCTCAGCGGCGACAGCGGCGCTCAAGGCTTCGTGACTTCATCTGTGGGCAGCCTCGTGGGGAGTGCCACGCAGAACCTCCTCCCGTCGTGGGCCCAGCAGGGAGTCCCGAAGGCGGCGATCGGAACGGCAGCGCCGATGGGGGTGGCCGCGTTCACAGGCGGCGATGTCTGGTCCGCAGGGGCGGCGGGACTGGTCGGTTCGGCTGCCAAGATCATTGCGGCGCCGAAGCCGCCCGCGGCGGCCGCTGCACCTGCAGCGGCCTCGCCGGGCGGGTCGCGGCCGACACTCAGCGGCACGGGGATCACGCCAAGGCCCCCGGCGAGCACCGGCGCGGAGCCCGAGCCATCGCAAGAGGAGACGATCCCTGGAGCTGGCATCGCGCCGCGAGCACCCGCGGCACCCCCGGCGCCGCCTGGCGAAACAGGTCCCTCTGCTGGTGCGACCCTAAGCGGAACTGGCATCGCACCCAGACCCCCGACGGTTCCGATCGCGGCGGGTGCATCCGGTGACACGGGCGCGGCGCCCCTCCGCGGAACTGGAATCCCGCCCCGGGCACCAGCGCCGCCAGCGCCGCCCTCGGCGCCGGGGGGCGGTACGCTCGCGGGGACGGGTATCGCGCCCCGACCACCAGTTGCCCCGACCCCAACGCTCGTCGGCACCGGAGTGGCGCCACGTGCCCCGGAAGCCGCGGCACAGGCCGGTGGCGCGCCCGCCGCGTCTGGCCCGGCGACGCTGCCCGGAACTCCGCCGCCACCGCCGGCCGCCGCGGGGAGCGCTGTCGCTCCGGCCTCGGCGTCGGCTCCAGCCGCCGGTCCACTGACCCAGCCATCGATGGCTCCCGCCGGGAACCCCGCCGGAGGCCCTTCGGCGCGCCCGCGGATCGCCGTCGCCCCCGAGTTCCGTAATCGTCCACCGATCATCGGCCGCGTGGCCCATGTCATCGAGGATCAGGAGGAAGCGGTAGCGCTCTACCAGCGCCTGATGAACGAGGGTCAGCGGAACATCCTGGGAAGCACCGAGGAGGACCTCGAGAACTTTGCCTGGCGGAGCGACGACGGTCAGGGCAGAGCACCGCTCGCTTGGGTTCGAACCGGCGACGGTGTCGTCAGATTCAACATGTCGCGATTCAGCCCACCGAGTCGCGGAGGGTACACATCCGAGCCGCAGTCACCGATTCCATTCGCGCCGGCCTCTGGGTCGGGCGGGGCGACGACAGGCTCGACCCGTTCGGGCGGCGGCGTGAGCCGGCAGCTCTTCCGACTCCCCGAGATGGCGGGCGCCCAGCCGCTCTACGGGCCTGACTCGAAAGTCGTACGGGTGATCAACGATCCCGCCGAGGCGGAACGCCTCTGGACCCGAATGGTGGGCGAGCGCGTCAGTCCTCTCGCCCGCGGGGGTCCGTTGATTGAGGACGATTGGAGCAGCGACGGCGGAGTCGGAACCGTCCCGCTGGCTTGGGTGAGGGCGGGTGACGGCGTCGTGAGGTTCAACCTCGATGACTTCCACCCGCCACCCGCTGAGCCCACCCCCTAACGCTAGCGCGGAGCTCTACCGCGCTCGGGACCACGCGACAGATCGCCGGTTTCACGGGCCTGCTGCGTGCGGGTCGTGAGGAATCTGCCTCATCGGGCACGCCATTCTGCGCGGCCGGCGGTGCCCCCCCATCTAAGATCGGGGTCATGTTCGAGCAGGACGCCACCCGGAGGCGCGAAATCGACGAGCCGGGTCGACGCGGGTACGACGATCGCCGACCCGAGGCCGGACGCCATCCGCTCCTGGACCTCCAGCGTTCCGCCGGGAACCAGGCGGTCGGGCTGCTCGTGCAGCGGGCGCCGAAAGAAACGCCGGCGCCGACCGACGCGCCGGGAAGCCGTCCGAAGCCCGCCAAGCCGGCTCCGCAGAAGGCCGCCGCGGACATCCACGCTCGCGTCCTGAAGTTCGAGGTCGACCAGGGCCACGGCTACATCACGATCTCGGCCGGCTCCGACCAGGGCGTCAAGGTCGGTATGGCCGGCGCGCTCCTCGAGGGCGACAAGGAGACCGCCGACTTCACCGAGGAAAAGGTCACAGAGGGGCGATCCTGGGCCCATGTCGCTGCGACCCAGGACCAGGTGGGCCGGAGCACGGGGGTGCTGATCAAGGCTTCGAAGTTCAAGGACGAGGACCAGACCGGCAAGGAGTTCTGACCCGCCGCCCCACTAGGGCGAGGGCGAGCGCGGCACTGACGGCCTAGATCAGTCCCTGTCGGAGAGCGTACGCGACGGCGTGGGTCCGGTTCCGGAGGTCCAGCCGGCTCGTCACGTCATGGACGATGTTCTTGACGGTGCGCTCGGAGTAGAAGAGCTCGCGTCCGACCTCGGCCGTGTCCTTGCCGTCGGCCAGGAGCCGCAGGACCGAGATCTCCCGGTCGGTCAGGCCGGAGAACGTGAGGCCGCGGGGCGCGAGGACCTGCCGCTGCATCTGGCCGACCTGGTCGAGGAGCCGCGCCAACATGTCCGGCGGAAGCAGCCCCTCGCCTGCCGCCACGGACCGGATCGCGTGGACGAGGTTCCGAGGGCTCGCCTCGCTCCGGCGGACCACTCCGGCAACGCCCGCCTCGACCGCCTGGAGCAGGCTCTTGTCGTCGACGCGTCCGGCCAGCAGCACCACGCGCTCGACCCCGCGACGGCGGAGGTCCCGAATCACGCGGATCGTCTCCGCATCGATGTCCTCGGCGACGACGAGGGCGACACCGCCGCCGAGCTCCTCCTCCGTGCATAGCGTCACGTCGCCGGTCAGCCGCAGCTGGGCGATCGTGCCGGCTCGGGAGAGCGGATCGGCCGCCCGGACGAAGACGGGGATGCGGGTCTCCCGAGCGGCGGTCAGCGCGTACACGTTCGCTCCCTCTGTCCGGCCCATTGCCATGCGGCCGCGGCGCCGGCAGGGTCATCGATCACGCTTTCCAGGCACTGAACCTCGACTTAACGAGGCGCGATCACGTTGCCCTTTCGGGCAGAGAACGTGCCCCGACGATGGCCCGTCCAGCGGGTCCGGATCGCCCGCGCACAGGCGACGATCGGGACGTGGTCGACTCCCTCCGCAAGCGACGAACCGATCTACCCGAACGCGATCGCGTCAGCCCGGCATCAGCGACAACCGCGGATGGCGCCGGCGCCGCCGACGGTCTCGTTCGATCGCTGCAGCAGGGAGCCGGAAACGCTGCCGTCGCGTCGCTGCTCGGAGGCCGCGTCCAGCGGGCGCCGCTGAAGGCCGACGACCGGCTGATGGATCCATCCACCGGCGAGCTTGTCCCCGGGAGCGAGCCCGACGTCCGCCCGAATGAGGCGGCGACCGCCGCACCGACCACGGCCCCGTCCCCGGCCGCGCCTGCACCAACCCCGGCTTCGGCCGAGGACCCGTCGGCCGGGGAAGCGACGAAATTCGAGGAGGACGTGATCGGCCAGGTGATCTCGCTCTATGCCGTGCTCCGCGACCCGGCTCCGGACTTCGAGCTGGCAGCCGCGAAGTTCAAGCCCATCGGACAGTCGCTCTTCGATCTGCAGATGAAGTACGAGGCCACGAACCCCGATCTCGCTAACCTGATCATGGCCGTCAGAGGCTGGATGAGCCGCCCGTATGATGCGATCCTCGCCCGAACAGGCGGCTTGAAGCCGATGCGCGACAGCGACATCGCCGCTCGAGTGTCCGACCTGATCCCCGACCTCCGGGCGATCGGCGACCGTCTGCGTTAGCGACCCGACACGCTCGGTCGCGCATAGATTCGCGGGCGGGTCGCGTCTATCCTCCGACGCCAGTGGGAGCCGTCGTCGCGCTCGAGCCGAAGGCCGTCGCCGCGACCCCGGGCGTGCCCACGACGGCGACGATCCGGGTCAGAAACTCCGGGTCGGTCGTCGATCAATTCACGTTCGAGGTCCTCGGCGATGCCCGGCCCTGGACGACGGTCGAGCCAGCGGCGCTGTCGCTGTTCCCGGGCGCTGAGGGCACGGCAAACCTGACGTTCGCTCCGCCCCGCGCCTCGCAGCCCCGGGCTGGCCAGGTGCCATTCGCCGTCCGGGCGGCGTCGAAAGAGGACCCGGGCGGCTCGGTCGTCGAGGAGGGCACGGTCGACGTTGCGCCGTTCTCGAATGTCTTCGTTGAGCTCGTGCCGAAGACGTCACGTGGCAGCCGTGGCGCAACGCACGACATCGCCGTGGACAACCGCGGCAACATCGCCCTCAACGCGGCCCTTGACGCCTCGGATGCCGACCGCCTGCTCCGGTTCGAGGTGCGCCCGCCGGTGGTGGACGCCGAGGCGGGCACGGCGGCGTTCGCGAAGGTCGGCGTGAAGCCGATCCGGACCTTCTGGCGAGGGCCGGCGCAGACCCGACCGTTCAAGCTCAACGTGGACGTCCCTGACGGACCCCCGGTCGTCGTCGACGGATCGCTCCTGCAGACGGCGATCCTGCCGTCCTGGGCGATCCCCGCGGCCAGCGCCGCCCTGGCGCTCCTGATCGCTGCGACGGTCCTGTGGCTGACGGTGCTCCAGCCGGCCATCCAGGCGACGGCGCGGCAGCAGGCGAACGACGTCCTCGCCGCGGTCGGGATCACCCCGCCGCCGTCGGCCGGCAGCGGAGCTGGTGGCGCCTCCCCAAGCCCGAGTGGTTCCGGAAGCGCCGGGTCGTCGGCCTCCCCGGCCGCCAGTGGCTCGGCGGCCCCGTCGACGGGCACGGCGAGCCCGACGCCGACCCTGCCCGCGACCGTCGGTGGCGCGACGCCGGCCGACGGGCGCCTGACGCCCGGGGCTATGGCGGCACCGACCGCCGGCAAGAGCCTGTACATCACCGATCTCGTGTTCTCGAACCCGAGCTCGACCGCCACCGGCGAGATCCGGCTGGAACGCTCGGGCGAGGTCCTCCTGTCGTTCCAGCTCCAGAACTTCCGGGACCTGGACTTCCACTTCGTCACCCCGATCGTGGTGGCCGACGGCCAGCAGCTCACCCTCTCGTGTCCGACCGGGTGCAGTGGCTCTGCGGTCTTCTACTCGGGCTACCAGCACTGATGTCGCAGCCGGCCGTGCTCCTGCGCTTCGTTCTCAGCGCCCTCGTCGGCGCGGGCGTGTCGATCGGGGCCGCCGCAGTCACGTCGCCGCCACCGATCGTGTCGACCGCACACGAGGGCCAGCCGATCGACCTGCAGGGCCTCGACTTCAACCTCACGGCTGGCACGAGCCCGGCGCCCATCGCGCCCCTGCCGGCAAGTGCGGCGATCCAACTCACGAGCTACTCGCCGGGGGCGGTGACAACCTCCCCGACCGGGCAAGTGCAGGCGCCGTGGCTCAACACGAGCCCGCCGCGCGTGCCGCAGGTCAGCCAGTTCGATGGCGGCCCGCTCCAGGGCAGCAACTGCCTCATGGCCTCTGGCGCGATGCTCGCCCGGCTCGCATTCGGGATCGTCACGACCGGCTCCCAGCTCCGATCGCTGCAGGACGTCCAGCAGGGCGGCACGAGCCTCGAGGACCTCGAGACGGCCGTTGGTCGCGGCTGGGGCGTCTCGTTCTTCAAGGGTGGGTTGAGCCCGTTGCAGCTTCGGGCCCTGATCTACGCCGGCGCCGGCGCCGTCGTGAGCGGCCTGTACGGTGAGGTTCCGGTCGATCTGCGGCTGTCGAAGGATTTCACCGGCGGCCACGCGGTCTACGTCGACGCCTTCCGCCCACCGGGCCCGGATGGCCCGGCGGCGTACTACGTGATGGACCCGATCGGGCTGCCATCGGCCGGCTACGACGGCGCGTGGTGGCCGGCCGAGGTCGTCGAACAGTTCGCCCTCGTCCATTACGGCGACAACCTCATCCACGCCGCCTGGGCGTTTCCGGGTGGGGCGATCCCGGCGAATCATCCGGTCCTGCCCGCCGGTGCGTATCCGACCGGCAGTGAGATCCCCGGCCAGACCTACGCCCCCGGCCAGACGCCAACCCCGGCCCAGACCTTCTCGGTGGGCTTCAACCCCGTTCCGCCCGGTAACACGACGCTCCCGACCGACCCGCCGACCGGCGACCCACCACCGCATCCGCCGATCACGCCGCCGCTGACCTTCGTGTCCGGGGCGTTCGACCTCGAGCCTGGGACCACCGACTGCACCGTGGACCCGAGGCCATCGGCCTGCCCGGCGGGCGTCGTCGGGATCGTCGGGGTCAATGGGGCATTCCCGGCCGGTTCCAGCCCACCCCAATCGCTCGACCTGCTGTACGCGAACCTCGTCTCACCCGGCGAATACCAGATCGTGTTCACGACGCCTTCCGGGAGCACCGGCGACCTCCAGTACTGGGGAACCGGCGGTGCGCTCCAGAACGCCACCGTCGAGCCCGCGGTCGTCGGCGGCCAGTCGGTCTCGGTCGCGACCGTGACCGTCGATCCGACGGCGTCGTTCTCGTTCGTCGCGACGGCGGCCGGCGACGCCACTCGCGAGATGAGCCCGGTCGGGCAGCTGACGGTTGGGCAGTAATGGGCGCCACGGCCAGCCTCGAACCGCGGACGCTGCCGGTCGACCCGGGCGCCGAGGCGACCCTCGTCGTCACGATCCGGAACACGGGGTCGGTCGTCGACGAGTACGCGATCGAGGGCCTGGGCGACACGGCCTCGTGGATGACGGCCGACCCACCGACCCTGTCGCTCTTCCCCGGCGCCCAGGGCACCGCGAGGATCACGTTCGGCCCGCCGCGATCGGCCTCGACGAAGGCCGGCCCGACGCCGTTCGCGGTGATGGTCCGGTCGCATGAGGACCCGAACGGTTCGACGGTCGAGGAGGGGACGCTCCAGGTCGGGGCATTTCTCGCGCCGTCGGCCGAGCTCGTGCCGCGGACGTCGCATGGCAGCCGCTCGGGGCATCACGACCTCGCCCTCGACAACCGCGGCAACACGGCGGTCGCGGCGGCCCTGTCCGGCTCCGACCCGGACGGGCTCGTCCGGTTCGCGATCGACCCGCCGACCCTGCCGGTCGACCCGGGCACCGCCGGTTTCGCGAAGGTCGCGGTCAAGCCCGTGCGCACGTTCTGGCGCGGCCCGGCGAAGACGCGGCCGTTCCAGCTGGCGATCCAGCCGGATGCCCCGGGCGCGGCGCCGGTCGTCCTCGACGGGAGCTACCTCCAGGAGTCGATCCTCCCGCCCTGGTTCGTGCGGGCGGTCATGGCGCTGATCGCGTTGATCGTCGCCCTGGTCCTGCTCTGGCTCCTCGTGCTCCAGCCCCAGATCAAGGCGACGGCGGCTCAGGCCCTTGCCGATGCCGGCTACACGGCCAGGCCGGGTTCGCCGGGAGGCGGCGGAGGTGGGACCGGGGGCGGCAGCCCGTCGCCGCTTGCCTCGTCGGTGGTGACGCTGACGCCTCCACCGGCCGGCCAACAGGCGCTCGTCGACGGCCGCCTCGACACGACGACGAACGCCCTCACACCGACCGCCGGGACCTTGTTCATCACCGACCTCGTGTTCTCGAACCCCACGGGCGCGAGCGGCGACCTCACCCTCCAGCGGAATCCGGTGTCGGGAGCGCCGACGAAGCTGCTCGTCCTCCGGCTCGACAACTTCCGCGACTACGACGTGCACTTCGTGACACCGATCACCGTCCACGCCGGTGAGACCCTCGCCCTGGTCGCGAACTGCGCCGCCACTGGATCCGGCGGCGGCGCGGCGCCGGCCTGCGAGCCCGCGGTGTTCTACTCGGGCTACGTGACGAGCGGCGGCTGACGATGGCCCTGCCGACCGGCGGACTCCTGTCGCGGATCGCGAGCCTGTTCGCCCAGCGCGGCGCCCAGGCCGTGGCGGTGGGCCTGCTCAGCGGCGCGGTGAGCGGATCTGCGCTGGTCGCTGGCGGCGCGATCCACTTCGGTGGGACGCGGGCCAATCCGTCCTCGGTCTCGTTGATCGCCTGCCCTGGCGCCGGGGCTGTGCTCGCCGACGTCACGGCCGGCCAGTCGGTGCTCGTCACCGGTCGCTCGGCCGACGGCCAGTGGCTCGAGGTTTACCTCGGACAACCCGGCCTCAACCGGGCGTGGATCCCTGCGACCTCCGTCAGCCTCCAGGCATCCGGTGAGGCGCTCCCCGTTTCGGCTTGTGCCGCCCCCGGCGCGACCGTGTCGCCCCAATCGAGCCTGCCGCCCGTGGCGACCCCCAACGTGATCGCGACGGTCTCGCCCGGCCACTCCCCCACCCCCGCCGCGACCCCGACGCCGGTTCCGACCCCCGCGCCGACCCTCGCACCCGGCGCGACCCCGACGCCGAGGCCCACACCGTCGCCAACGCCCAAGCCCACCCCGACCTCGACCCCGAAACCGACTCCGACGCCGACACCCACGCCCAAACCCACGCCCACGCCAGACACGACGCCGCCGTCCATGACGAACCTGAAGTCCAGCCAACCGTGCATCGGCCCGGGCGGTACGACGTATATCGACGTGACGATCACGGACGCCGATCCGATTCAGTACGCGACGATCTACGTTTCGCCGCCGGGCGGAAGCCCGTATTCGGACAGCATGTATTACGTGGGATCGAATGTCTGGGAGGACAACATTCCAGTCGGCGGCACGAGCGGATGGACGAGCGGTGTGATCGCGTACCACATCACCACGCGCGACTCACAACTCCTCACGAACACGATCTACAGCAGCTCAACTCCTGGCGACCCCAGCTACGTAACGTTTGCCCCGGGAGGCTGCATCTACTAGTGATGTCGTTCCGCCGCCCATCGGGTCCGCGGGTTTCGGGGCTGGTCCTTCGGATTGCGACAACGGCTGCCATCGCCCTGACGGCCGCGGGCGCCGCACGGACCGTTTCAGCATCTGCCGCCGTCGAGCGGCGATCCGCGGCGTCTACCGCTTCGATCTCCGAGCCCCCGATAACGGGTCCAGATGGTCCGGCAGCTCCGGCTCCCACCCTGGTCCCGACGCCGCCCGCGACCACGGAGCGTGACTCGGTCGCCGCGGGTGGGGCCCAGCTCGACGGGAACAGCGGCGGCACGAACGAGTTCCTTGCGGGCACGAGACCGAACCAGGCGATCTCGGCCGACGGGCGCTGGGTGGCATTCATCAGCACCGCGCCCGCCCTCGGCGCCGGCGCCACGCGGCCCCTCCTCTACGTCCACGACCGCCAGACGGGCGCCGTCGCGCCGGTTCCGTGGCTCGGCGGCGGGCCGTTCCCGGCCGGGGTCTCGGCCGCCGAACCGGCAATCTCGGCGGACGGGGGCGCCGTCGCGTTCACGATCGTCGTGGCGCCGAGCGTGCAGACCGGCGGCCTCTCGAGCGGCTCGACCACGGTGACGCCGTACGTCGTGGTCTGGGACCGGGCGTCGAACGCGACCTCCCTCGTCTCGATCGACTCGAGCAGCAAGCCGCTGCCGGCCTATCAGCCCTCGATCTCCGCGGACGGCCGGTACGTCGCCTACACGACCTGGCTCGCGCCGGACTCGACGCCGCCAGCCCTGAGCAACCTCTCGGTCAGCCCGAACTGCTTCGGCTCCGGCGGCACCGTCACGATCAGCGTGACCGCGAGCGATCCCGATGATGCCGTCGCCAGTCTGCAGATCGACGTGTCGCCGCCCGGTGGGTCGCCCTTCACCGGCTCGATGTCAGCGGGCAGCGGGAACACCTGGACGTACCAGCTGACCGGCCAGCCCGGCTGGACCAACGGGGTCGTCGACTACACGGCCACGGCCACCGACTCGCACGGGAACGCCGCCACGGTCGCGAGCTCTCAGGACACGTCCTCGCCGTCGTACCTGAGCTTTCAGCCGAACGGGTGCATCTTCTGATGCCGGCCAAGCGCTGCGCGCCGGCACTCGCCACGGCGGTCCTCCTCGTCGCGTCGGCCGTCGCGGCCCGGCCCATCGCCGCCGCCACGTTCCAGCCGAGGCCGTTCCCGCTCATCAGCCCTGGCAAGCCGACGCAGGTGATGGTCTTCGACCGCCAGACGTCGAAGACCAGCCTCGTGTCCCACGATGCGACCGGCAAGCCGGGCGCCCAGTCGAGCCGCTGGCCATCGATTTCGGCCGACGGCCGCTTCATCGCGTTCGAGTCCGACGCTGCCCTGGTCGCGACGGACCAGGACGGCCAGACCGACGTCTACCGCTGGGATCGCGCGGCTGACGCGAGCAGCCAGGTCTCGATCGGTCCGACCGGCGGGCTGCCCGACGGCGGCAGCCACGCCCCGTCCATCTCCGGCGATGGCAACCGCGTTGCCTTCGCCAGCACCGCGACGAACCTCACCCTCGACCAGGGCCTCAACCCGAACATCAGCCAGGTGTTCGTGCGCGACCTCGGCGCCTCAACGACGACGCTCGTCTCGGTCGGGACGAACGGTGCCGGTTTCGACTCGAGTCGCAGTCCGTCCATCTCGGCGGACGGCCGCGTGGTCGCCTTCGAGTCCGACGCCTTCAACCTCGTGAGGGGCGACACCAACGCGGCCACCGATGTCTTCCTGCGGGACCTGGACCGGGCCGTGACGATCCGGGCGTCGTTGAGCTCGACCGGGCGCCAAGTCGGGACGGCGAGCGACCGTCCGTCGATCTCCGGCAACGGCGGCACCGTTGCCTTCGACTCCGCCGCCCAGGCGCTCGTCCCGAACGACACGAACGGGGTCCGGGACGTCTTCGTCCGCGACCTGCCCCCGGCGATCTCCGTGGGCCCGAGCCCGCTCGGCTTCGGGGTCGTCGCGCTCGGCACGCCGGCCACCCTCGCCGTGACCGTGACGAGCATCGGCTGGACGCCACTCGCCCTCGAGCCGAGCACGATCGGCGGCACCGACCACACCGATTTCGCGCTCGCCGGCGACAGCTGCGCCGGGCAGTTGATCGAGGACGGCGCGAGCTGCTCGATCGGTGTCCTCTTCGTCCCGACCGCGCCGGGTGCCAGGTCTGGGACGCTCTCGATCCCGAGTTCGGCGAGGGCCAGCCCGTCGCTCGTCACCCTCCTCGGTGGGGTCGGGCCGCCCGCGCTCCACTTCGACCCCCCGATCGGGCCGCCGGGGATCGTCACGCTGGTCACGGGCTCGGGCTTCCCGCCCGGGGCGACGATCACGGTCCACTGGGACGTCGGGATCAACCAGGTCCCGTCGCCCGTCGCTGCTGGGCCAGACGGGACGTTCACCATCCAGGTCCTCGTCTTCCCGAACGACGTCGTCGGGCCGCGGAACCTCGTCGCCTCGGCCACGGCGGGCGGCCCACTCTTCCCCGATGTTTTCGGCCCGTTCCTCGTGGTCCCGCGCCCGCTGCAACCGCCGGGCACCGGGGCCCTGACCTACCTCTCGCCCGAGCTCCAGCTGCTGCCGATCAGCCGCTGAGGCCGGCTCAGGCTCCCTGTCTCCGGAACACGAACGCGCCGCCGACGACCAGCACGACCAGCGCCACGATGATCGGGATGAGGATCGAGCCGCCCTGATCCGTTGACGCGGCCGGCTGCCCGTTCGCCGCGGTCGGGGTCGCGATCGGGGCGAGTGAAGGCCCGGCCGCGACCGCGACCGGCCCGGCCGACGGCGGCGCGCCGCCTCCCGACGGCGTCGTCCCGCCGATCCCGACCGGCGTTGCCGTGGCGCCGCCCCCGCCGGTCGGAGCGGGAATCGGTGTCGAGCCGGGCGTCGCGCCAGCATGCGTCGGGGCGGGCGTCGGGGCCCCGGTCGCCTTCGGGGTCGGCTCTGGCGTGGGTTTGGGGGTGGGCTTCGCGGTGGGCGGCGGCGTCGCAGGAGCGTCGAACCGGGCGGTCGTGCTCGGCGACGTGCCGCTCGTCATCGGAACCGAGCAGGTCGTGCCGGTGCCCGTGCACGCCCCGGCCCAGCCGGCGAACGTCGACGAGCCACCAGCGGCGGCGGCCAGGTGAACCGTCGTGCCGGACGCGTACTGCAGCGAGCAGGCGGTGTGGCTGTTCCCGCAGTCGATGCCTGGCACGTTGGTGCTCGTGACCGCGCCGCTGCCGGTGCCCGTGACCGAGACCGTGAGCCGAACGGGGTCGAGGAGCGCAAATCCGAGGGTCTTGACCTTGGTCCCGCTTCCGACCGTGACCGACTTGATCCCGGTCGCGACGCACCCGAAGAAGCTGTCGCAGACAGGCTTGGACCCCGTCGCGGCGACGAGCTTGAAGTACAGGGTGGCGTTCAGCGGGAGCTGAATCGCGCAAGTACCCGTACCGGTCTTGGCCCCGTACTCCCAGAAGCACGCGATCCCGCTGATGGGCATGCCCCCGATCGTCGTGCTCTGGATCTCGCCGATCCCGTTCCCGTAGGGGACGAACGTCACCGATCCGCAAAGCACAACCCCACAGCTGGCGAGCGCGGTGCTGCCACCGCCCGAGACGGCCAGACCCGCGGCCGACACGAACAGGGCGATCGCGACGACGGCCGCGAGCGCAAGCGGGCTTCGCCTGACCGTGCCCTGGAGCGACGCCGACGGCATCCGGATCCTCCTCTGGTCGCCCTCCCCCGGCGAATCTCGACGATACAGCGTGGGCCGCCGGCTGGTCTGTCCATCGGGACTCAGATCGGACCGCGATCGAACCGGCATCGCGGCCCCGCCCGACCGTGACGGCTGCGTTGCAACCGCGCGACTACAACCGCAGGCCTGACCGTGTCTTGCCGCCGGCGACGATCGGGAGCCCGAGTCCATCTCGAGGATGGTGCAGGCCCGCGCGCGGAAGTCGGCATGGTCGTCCACGAGCAGCCGCCGAGGTCGCGTCGAGCGATCGTGTCCGGGCGGCAGAGGTCGCGGATCGGGCCAGGCCCCCGAACCGGCTCAGCCGGCCTCTCGGTACGTCAGCATCAGCCGGAGCGCTCGGGCCCAGATCACGCCGAGCCCGCCGAAGAGGGCGATGCCGACGAGCACGTCGATCGAGCCGGCGGTGTCCTGGGCGGCGATCACGCCGGGCAGGAGCGACAGCATCAGCAGTGCGATGGCGACGAAGACGAGCAGCTCGAGCGTCGCCAGGATCGGGGCGTAGTCGCGCGCCGGCAGGTTGCGGATCGCATTCGGCGCGGTCATCGGTCGCCGGCCGAATGACACGGCTTTCGGCTGGTTGCGCCGGAACCAAGCCTCCACGCCGAGCGCGGCCGCGCCCGCGGCCATCGCCGGGATGAGGAGCGAGACCCCGAAGGCGATGACGAACAACGGCGAGCCGGACCCGGCTCCGGTGGCGACGCTGGAGACCGCGCCCGCAGCCGCGAGGGTCAGCAGACCGAAGAGAAACAGTTGGACCACGACGGCGACGAAAGCCCGGATCCGCGACGGCCCGCCGACAGGCCGGGGTGTGGCGACCGAGGTCGCCGGAGGCGAGGCCGAGGCACCTGGGGCCGCCCCAGGTGGGGCCGCCGCGGAGACGCGGAGGGCCGAACCGCCCTTCGCTGTGAGGATCGCCTCAAGCTCGTCGCGAGCGTGCCCGACTTCGCCCGAGCTGCGCCCGGGCCGCTCGGTCGGCGTGAGCCGGATCGCGGATCCGTCCCCGAGCAGGGCCGTCACGACCTGCCACGGCGCCGCGCCGTAGATGCCGGCCCAATACGGATGGATCGTCTCAAGCTCGAAGGCCTGCATCTCGGACCAGGCGATCCGGCGCCCGCCGGTCAGGAACGGCACGAGCTCGAGGCCCGAATCGCTTGCCACGAGCCGCTCCCGCCGCGATCGCAGATAGAGCGCGATCAGCACGATCCAGACGATCACGCCGATGTACGCCCCGACCGGGACGCCCGTCGACCCGCCGGAGGCGGCTCCGCCGGCCGTCGGCCCGGGCGTTCCGCTCGGGGTCAGGATGCCGACCGCGATCCCGAACACCAGGATCACGCCGACGAACAGGTAGACCGAGGCGAGGACTCGGTCGAGCCGTGAGGGCCGGTAGACCTTCGGCAGCGGCGGCGCGGCGACGGTCGCCGACACGGGCCGGCTGGCCTGTGGCATCGCCGCGATCAAGCGGTCCCGGACCTGATCGGCCGCCGCCTCGGCGTGGCGCTCGCTCGGCACGAGCAGGACCGTCTCGCCGCTCGTCAGCTCGACCTCGACCGCGTGCCAACGCGACAGCCACAGGAGCCAGCCCGGGCGGGTGGCCGCGACATCGAAGCCGCGGATCTCCGACCACCGATAGGCGTGCGCCAGGCCCGAAACCCCGACGACGTGGAGCCCGCGCTCGTCCACGTCGATGCGGCTCCGCCGGGCGACCACGAAGGGAACGACGACGATGGCCAGAAGCAGGAGACCGTAGAACCAGGCGATGGCCTGCTGCGCCCCGCCGGTCGGCGTCGGGACGAGCGCAATGAGGACGGCGGTGAAGGCATTGCCGATGACGAGGAGCGAGCCCAGTGCGAGCCAGATCCCCCCGGCGATCCAGTGGGCCCGGGTGGCGGAGATGCTGGATGCCATCTGAGGCTCCTCTGATCGGCCCCCGGAAAGCGTACGGACTATTCGATCGGAACCGCGGAGAAGCGGAGCCCCAGCCAGATCGCCCACGCCGGAACGGCGATGCCGGTCGCGGCCAGAGTGAGCCACGTCGAGAGGTCCCCGCCCACGCTCGCGTAGGCGAGCACCACCGTGACAACGAGCAGGGCGGCGGTGAGGTATGACCACCAGCCCCAGGCGAGCGACATGGTTCGACCAGCGAAGAGCCGGCCGGAGATGACCAGACCCCCGGCAGCCAAGAGCGATGCGCCCCAGATCAACCACTGGACGGCACTCTGCACGACCATCTCGGCCCAGACCTGACTGACGATCTCCTCGTTCTTGAAGCCGCAATCGCAGTACGGGATGGCGATCGACGCGTTCACGGCCCCCAGCAGCACAAGCTGGCCGACGAGGCCCACGAGGCCGGCGCTTGCGAGCGTCCACAGGAGCAGGTTCCGGCGATCGTCCGAGCGACCGACCTGGCCGGCCAGGGCAAGGGCGAGACCCACCACGGCAAGGAAGCCGAGGCCAGCGAAGAGGTTCGCCCCGAGGAATATCGGCCAGTCCTGCTGTCGGTATGGGATCAGCGCGAGGACCCGGTCGACGAGGTTGGCACCCTCCGGGATGGCCGGGGGCTGGTAGATCAGGTTGAGCTGATCTACCAGCTGGAACAGGGTCGCGACGATAAGCAGGCCAGCGGTCGCGAAGGCGAACGTCCGGACTCCGCGGCCAGCGTTCATTCCGGCCCTCCTCGGACTGGTGCGATCGGAAGCGACGTCCAAACCGTCGGCCCTCGAAATCAAAGGCAACAGCAAGAAGGCTTCAACCGTCGCCGCATGATAGTCGGCGGCACGCGAGCCAATGGCTGCCGGTCGAGCCCAGGCGGATGCCGCGTCCCGCCGGCGTACTTTGGAAGGTTGCGATGCCACCGGTCGAGACCTATTTCTCCCCGGGATCGCCGCCGCCCATCGGTCCGCACAACGACATCGCGAACGTTGGAGCGTCCATCACAATCGGTGCCCTTGGTGGTCGATCCAGCGTCCGGGATGCTCGCCGGACCAAGATTCAGAGCCAGACTCGCCAGGCGCTCCGGAACATCGCGGCGCTGTCGCGTCGGTCGACTCGGACCTCGCGTACCTATAGGCGCCTTGGACGTACACGAGGTCGATCGGCCTCGCCCCGACCACGCAGGAGGCGATGTTGACGTCGCGCTTCTGGCGAACTCGACCTCGGGCACTGGGCGAGGGTGGCTCGGCCGGCGATACGCGTCAACGGTCGGCGTCAACAGCGACAACCCACGAGTCAGGCCGTGACCGGGGAGCGGCTCTCGGCAAGGAGAGGAAGCCACTGGGGGAAGGTCTCCACGGTGTCAGCGCAACTCGCTCGATCTAGCTGAAGTCCCCTGTCGCGTAGGCCTTCCGCATTCGCTCGCGCGGCGCCTCGTTGGCACGCTGGCCGTCAGTCGTCGAACCGCTCATCGAGCCTCGTCGGTACAGTCGGGCCGAGCTGCCGGGGGGCGCCCATCGCGGTGGCGCTTCCGAGCCGCCCCGTTGGCCGCCATCTTGAGGCGCAGGCCTTCATACCTCGAAGGAGCCGAGCGCCGCCCAATCGTTCAGTCAGCGGGTCGTGGCCTTCGACCGAGCCCGGAAGGCGAAGAACAGACCGGCGCCAATGAAGACGAGGGCCAGGGTGCCGAGGATCAGCGGGGTGTTGTCCGCGCCGCCCGACGAGGTCGGCGTCGTGCTCGGCTCCGTCGTCGGTGACGGGCTCACCTGGGCCACCGAGCCGGTCGGCGTCGCCGCCGGCACGGGCGACCCGGACGCGGCGGCCGCCGGCGTGGCGGTCGGCGTCGGGGCTGGAGTCGTGGCCGGGACCGGGGTCTGGGTCGGAACGGCCGTCGGGCGGGCGCTCGGGGTTGGCGTCGCGTTCAGCTCGAACATCGGGCGCACGACGGTCGCCGCGGTGATGGTGACCAGACAGGTGGACGACGTACCGCTGCAGCCGCCGCCGGACCAGCCGGCGAAGCGGGATCCAGAACGAGGCTGCTCCGTCAGGCTGATCTGGCCGCACGGATTGGCGCAGCCGTCGCGGCCGTTGGCCGGGAAGAGACCAGCGCAAGCCGTCCCGCAGTTGATGCCGCCCGGCGCGCTGGTGACCGTCCCGGTCCCGGAGCCCTGCTTCGAGATTGACAGCTGATCGGGGGCGCAGAGGTTGATGACCGTGGTGTATGTCTTGTTCGCCCCGACGGAAACGCCATCCTCGCCGTTCGCCCCGCAGGTTTGGCCGACCTCGCTCCAGCTCGGTTCGGTGAAGACGTAGTAGATGGTGATCGGCGCGTTCAGCACCCCCAGCTTGTAGGTATGCGAGCAGGTCCCTGAGGTCACCCCGTAGGCGCGCTTGCAGTCGATAAGCCCGTCGGGGGCGAAGCTGTTGTCGGTCGACTTCCACTCGCCGCTGCCGCGACCCGAGAACGCGATCGTCAGGGTCGCGGGGCAGAGGCTGAAGCAGATGACCCCCTGGGCGGGCGAGGCCGAGGCCTGCAGGCCACCGACGGCGAGAAGGACCCCGACGCCCAAGGCAAGCGCGAGCCGCGCGGCCCGACCGACCATCACCACCCACTCCAACCTGGACCCCCGGCGTCCGCGGCGGATCATGCAACGGGGTCAACCCCCGGCCAAATGAAGATTTGGTAATGGCCGCGGCGCCGATCGCGGCGCACTAGTCGCCCGCAGCCGTCACTTCGGGAACTCGAACGTGGTGACCACCGGCATTGCCTGTGCGATGAGCTGGCCGAACCGCGACGGCGTCGAGTTGTCGTCGATGAAGATGGCCACCGTCCGCCCGCCGCCAATGTCGAGGAGGATGAGACGCTGGTGCTCCGTCCCCCCGAGCCCCCAGTTCCATTCACCGCCCGCCCCGACGAGGAGCAACGCCGTCGGGAACGGATCGCCCGGACAGGTCCTGGTGGTCCAGCTTGGCGCCAGATGGAGGTCGAGCATGAGACCCGGTTCGCCGCCGATCATGATCGAAGCGGGTCTCGTGGCAACGACGCCTGGCCGTCCCGCGACCCAAGCGGCAAGCGCGGCTGGGGTCTGCCCGACACCCGAGTCGACCTGGTTGGCGCAGCTCGCCGTGGCCGCCGGCCGCGGGTAGACGAAGATGGTGTGATAGGCCGAACCATCCGGGACCCCGACCGGGCCTGCGTAGTCCGCCGCTGGGACGAGGTTGTAAGTCTCGGGAAAGTCCGCGCTGTTGGCCCAGCCCGCCGGCACCGTGTACCGGAGTTGGCCGTAGGCGCCCCAGTTCGGGACCGCGGCGGAAGCATCCCGGAGGTCGAGGAAGGTCGAGACGTAGGTCCCGGCCGGCATGGCCCCGAGACAGAGGTCGTTCGCGTCGCGGCAGGCGGAGCGTGTCCACGTGCCCGCGAACGCCTCCGCCCGGGCGGCGCAGGCATCGCCGCTCGCGGTCACGGTAAGGGACGCCCCGCCGGGCGCGAGCGACCAGGCGTAGGTCCCGACCGACCCGGCCGCGCAGCCGGCGGACGGGGCGAGCAGGGTAAGGATCAACGAGCCGGGGCGATCGACCGTCGCGCGCGACCTGAGGATCATGTCGCCACCGAGGTCGAACCGGACCCAGATGTCACCTCCGTGGACCTCCAGGACGCGCAGGCCCGACAGGCTCGTGAATTGGCTGATGACCCGCGGTGGGCCGGTCCACGAGGCCTGCAACGCGGCATCCAGTGGCGTACCGGTCGGAGCCGCGCTCGGCGCCGACGGGCTTGTGGTGCTCGTTGTCGGGGTCGGCACCGAGGGCGTCGCGACGGTCGCACTGCAGGCGGCGAGCAGGACGCCGGCCACCATCGCGACCGCGATCGTGCGCGCGGTCACAACTAGCCGACGCGTGACTCGTGCCACGATCGCCCCGCCTCCGTCCACACCGGGCCGATTCCTGCGGGCTGCCGTTGTCGCCATCAGTCCACCTCCTGCCGTTCACTCGGCTGGTACCGCAAAACGTCGACGCCGCGGCACCCCGTGTGGTTCAGGTCGCTGGTCGCCACAACAGCGCGCCGATCGACCAGGCCGAATGGGTGACGTGTCCGGTCGCGGGGTCGACGACGAGGGTTCCCGAGCCGCCGTTGGTCATGACGACGCTGCCGCCCGGCTCCCACCGGGCGGAGTTGATCGCGTCGTTCGTCGCCTGGCTCGAGGCTCCAGACCAGATCCGCCGAAGGGCACCGGTCGCGGTGTCGAGGATGTCGAGATCGGTCGAGAAACACGACGGGTCGGACTTCGTTGCCGGACAGGCCGCAACAAGGAGCTCCGCGCCATCGGCCGAGAACCCGAGCGCGGAGAGGTCGGGCCGGCCCGATAGGCGGGCATGCACCGTCGCAGCGCCGGATGTCGTCGCGAGGCCGATCACTTCGAATGTCGGGCCCTGCATCGCGACCTCGACGCGACTGTTACCCGCCCAACCGCCCAGATCCGCATGGAAGCCCGCCGGCAGGGCCAGGGTGGCGGTGGTCAGCCCGGCGGGCGCGTAGAGCTCGACGCCCGAACCGCACAGGATCGCGAGGACTCGACCATCAGGCGACCAGGCGAGCTGGTTCGAGGCGGGTTGGCACGTGCCGGCATCGACGGTCGACGGGCCCGACGAGCCCCAGGTTCGCAACGAGAAGGTGGCCTGACCTGGCGTCCCCGGCGAGCCCTCGACGTAGGCGAGCCAACCCGCGGGCTGGGCGAGCGGCGCGATGGCCACCCGTGGCTGATTAGCCGGAATGAAGTAGCCCGGCCGGGGATTGCCGGTCAAGCTGACGACCGATGAGCCGTCAACCGCGACGAGGTACAGGTCCGAACACAGGTGATCCAGGTTGTTTGGACTGTCGTGGCCCGCCCAGACCACGATCCCGCTGCCATCCGGCGACCAGCCCTCGACCTCGGCTCCGCCGCCGCTCGCCGACCCGAGGCCGAGCCAAGCCGCGCTGGTGATCGTCGCGACCGTCGTCACCTGGGTCGCGGTCGCGACCTGAAGCTGGGCACCCGTCACGTGTCCGGCCGCGGCGTCAAAGCGCGGAACGAGGGACGCGAACCGCTCGCCGACCGCCACGGGTGGCGGCGGGCCACCCTGAGGCACGCTGCCGCCGGCGGTCACTTGGACCAGGTTCGTCGTGCAGGTCGGGTCGCCGCTCGAGCTCAACGCCACGGTCGGCAGCGGCGACGCCGGGACGACCGACAAGCGACGGCCTAGGCCTGAACCGGCGACGAGCGCCCCGACGACTGCCAGCGTCGCAAGCAGCGCGGCGAGGACCAGCCAGCGGCGATCCGGCCGGCCCCGGGCCGCCGAGTCCGGCGACTTCGGCTGCTGGGCCGCGCGCCAGACAGGTCCGTCGCTCACGAGGCGGCCGACCGGCGCCTTCGTCTCAAGCCGCCGCTCGATGTCGGCCCACAGGTCTGGGACCGGCATCCGGTCGAGGGTCGCGAAGCGATCGCGGAGATCAGCCATCTTGGTCACCCAGCAGCTGTCGGAGCCGACCTCGACCCCGGCTGAGATTGGCCCGGACCGCCAGGCTGTTCGTGCCGAGGCGAGCGGCCACGTCGCGGACCGGGAGCCCGGCGTAGTAGAAGAGGATCACCGCGGCGCGTTGCGCGTCGGGCAGCAGCCGCAGGGCGGCGATCAGGTCTGGGTCGCCGTACTCGTCGTGGTGCTCACCGGCCGGGGCCGGCAGGCGCTCCCCGACGCGACGGGCCTGCATCGCGCCGGCGCTGATCCGGAACGCTGCGCGCCAGGCCCATGCCGCTGGGTCACGCACGGCCGAACCCCGACGGATGACCTGGGCGAACGCCTCGGCGACCGCGTCACTGGCGATCTCGGCGTCCCCGGTGAAGGCGAACACCGCGCGCCACAGTCGCTCGGCGTCGGCCCGGTAGACGGCCTCGACCCGGTCGTTCGACTCCGCGGCTGTGATCGCGATGTCCATCGATGACAAAGGGGTCACTTCGGGTCAAAAGGTGACATCGCAAGCGTAAGGAGCAAGCAGCACCGATCACGACCAGAGCCAGTCACGTCCGAAGGTGCGCGGGTCGGGTGCTCGATCGACCGCCGTCCCGGAGTGGGCGGAGGTTGCCTCGGGTCGCGAGCGTCAAGGGTCAGGCGATGTCGCCATGGAGCGGGCCCGATGCGGCGACAGTCGTCTGGCGCTTCTCTGGCCGAACGACGCTCTCACGCGGCCTCGCCGGGGCGAGTGCGACGGCCGGTAGCCGGGGGGCCGGTGAGGGCCGACGGCCGGTCGCTGTCCTCGCCGCTCGGCCTCCCGCCAGAACTCCGGCGATCCGCACAGGGAGCCCGAGGAGGACTGCGCCTACCGGCGACCTGGCTCACTCACGATCGCGGTCGACGTTTGGACCGAACCGCCGGCTCGGTGGGGTGAAGCGCTCGATCGGGCCTGGCCGCCACAGCCAGCCCAGGGTTCCTTGGGCGGCACTCGTCCCCGAGTAGCCACCGCCCGGGCCGCGCAACAGGTAGCCGATGCCTGCGGCGATGACTGCGCCCGCGAGCGGTCCCACGACGTAGACCCACCACGAGGTCGTGTTGCCGAGGACCAGCGCCGGGCCGAGGGACCGCGCCACGTTCATCGAGGCCCCGCTGACCGGCGCGCCGATGAGACCCGCAAGGGCGATATAGCTGCCGACGCCGATCGCATTGAGCGGGCCAACGTTCTGCGCGCCCGAGGCGGTGCCAAGGATCACGGTCACCAGGCCGGTGCTGAGGACGAGCTCCCAGATCATCGCCGTTGCGTCGCCGATCCCGCCACCCGGGACGGTGAGACCGGCTGTGCCCTGCGGGCCGAACAGGGCCTCGAGGAGCCCGCTCGCAAGAACCGCCCCGACCAGCTGGGCTGCTGCGTAGGCCGGCACACGCCGCCACGGGAAGTCACCGCGAAGCGCGAACGCGACGCTGACCCCCGGGTTGAGATGCGCCCCCGAGACCGCTCCGATCGAGAGGATGAGCGCGGCGACCATTAGACCTGGGGCGGTCACTTGGGCCATCAACGGGATGACCGTTCCCCCGAAGCGGGCGTTGACCACTGGGCCGCCCACGGCCACCAGAACCAGAAAGAACGTCCCGAGCGACTCGGCGAATAGGCGGCGCCACTCATACGAGGCGCTCTGAAAGTCGGAGCCGGGTACCAGGGGGTGCGAACTCGATCGACCCGACGGCAGCCCGACCGGGAGGTTGGGCTGCTCTGTCACGTCGCGACGTGACCGAACCGCGGTGCCATCGCCGGCATGGTAGGCGCCGGTCGTCAGCGAGAGGAGTCGCTCGTCGCGCTTGGCGTTACGACCGACGCGCTTCAACGCGGGCCGGGCCGCCTCGTAACTGCGGTCCGGTCGGGTCGAGTCGATGGATCGCACCGGCCGACCCGAGTGCGGCCTCTTTGGCCCCGGAGATGACGCGAACGGGCTCGCCAAGCTTCGCTGACAGACGCACGACGTGGTGAATCAGGCTCCGCCTGCCACGACCGCGTCCGACCGCGCCGCCTCCCGCCGATCCAGCCACCGCTTGGCGAGCTCGACGATCGCGAGGTAGGCGACCACGAACCCGATCAGCACCACCCAGAACAGCGCCGGCAGGGCGGTGAACCCAAGGAATGATGCGATCGGCGAGTTCGGCAGCACGACCGCGACGAAGATCGCGGCCGCTGCCGCAACGACTAGCAGCCGGCTCGGCCGGCTGAGCCAGAACGGGCTTCTGCGAGTCCGGATCACGAAGATCACCAGCACCTGGGTCGCGAGCGACTCGACGAACCAGCCGGTGTGGAATTCGGCTTCGCCCGCGTGGAGGACGCCCAGCAGGAATCCGAAGGTTGCGTAGTCGAAGATCGAGCTGATCGGGCCGAAGAGGACCATGAAGCGCTCGATCCCGCCGATATCCCAGCGGGCGGGGGCGACCTCGGCTTCGGGGTCAATGTCATCCGACGGGATGGCCGTCTGGGACGCGTCGTAGATCAGATTGTTCAGGAGGATCTGGCTCGGCAGCATCGGCAGGAACGGCAGGAGGACGGCCGCGCCGGCCATGCTCAGCATGTTGCCGAAGTTCGAGCTGATCCCCATCCGGATGTATTTCAGGGTGTTGGCGAACGTCCGGCGACCCTCCCGAACGCCCTGCGCGATGGCGGCAAGGCTCGATTCGAGGAGCACGATGTCGGCCGCCGCGCGCGCCACGTCGGTCCCGTTGTCGACGCTGATGCCGACGTCGGCGACGTGGAGCGGTGGCGCGTCGTTGATGCCGTCGCCGAGGTAGCCGACCACGGAGCCCCGCTCCTGCAGCGCGCGGATGACCCGCAGCTTCTGATCGGGGTTGACACGGGCGAAGATCGTCGTCTGAGCGGCCTTGGCCACGAATGCCGGGTGGGTCAGCGCCTGTATCTGGTCACCGGTGAGGACGCCCTGGATCTCGAGTCCCACCTGGGAAGCGACCGCCCGAGCGACAACGTCGCTGTCCCCGGTCACGACCTTCAGGCTGACGCCGAGCGCGTGCAGATCGGACAGGGTCGACCCGATGCCCGCCTTCGGCGGGTCGCTGAAGAGCAACAAGCCCTCAAACACGAGGTCGGCCTCGGCTTGTGGCTCGAGCCGGGCGGCTGGCGCGTCAGCCCGAGTCCCGACGCCGATCGCCCGATCGCCGTCCGCCGCGGCGGCCGCGATGATCGCATCGATGCGGGCCGCTGCCGCCTTGTCGAGGGGGCCGACGCCGGTCGCGGTCCGAACCTGGGTAGACCGGCCCACGATCGCTTCGGGCGCGCCCTTACTGATGAGGAGCGTCTGGCCGTTGGGCCGGCCGAGCAGGATCACCAGGCTCCGGCGAACGAAGTCGAACGGGAGCTCGCCGAGTTTGCTGTAGTCCGCGAGATCGGTCGGGCCGTTTCCTGTGGCCAGGATCGCGATGTCGAGCGGATTCGTGAACCCCGCCTCGAAGTGGCTATTGAGCCAAGCCAAGGCGAGCGCGTCCGGTGCCTCGCCGCCGTCCGCATGGACCGCTCGCTTCAGCGTGAGACGGCCTTCGGTGAGCGTGCCCGTCTTGTCGGTACAGAGAATCGTCATGCTGCCGAGGTTCTGGATCGATGGCAGGCGCTTGACGAGAACGCCGCTGCGCGCAAGGGCGCGGGCGCCCCGACTCAGGTTCACGGTCACGATCGCCGGGAGCAGCTCGGGGGTCAGGCCGACAGCCAGGGCGATCGCGAAGAGGAGTGATTCGACGAGGGGCCGCTTCAAGAAGACGTCAGCCGCGAAGACGCCAACGACGAGGAGCAAGATCACCCGCGAGACGAGCAAGCCAAATGCCCGGACGCCCCGCTCGAAGTCGTTACGGGGGGCCCGCTCGGTGAGGCGCTCGGCAATTAGGCCGTAGCTGGTGCGCGTCCCGGTGGCAGTCAGCTCCGCCGTCGCGACACCGCTAACCACGCTCGTTCCGAAGAACACTCGCGTGTCGCGATCCGAGCTCTTGGCGGGATCGCCCGGGGTAGGTGCAACGGCCTTCAGCGCGGGCGCTGATTCGCCGGTCAAGGCCGACTCGTCGACATAGAGGTGGTTCGCCTCGATGAGGCGCCCGTCCGCCGGGACAATGTCGCCAGCACTCAGCCTCACGACGTCGCCTCGAACGAGCTGCATGACCGCGACCGATTGGTCCTTGCCGTCGCGGATCACCGTTGCCTGGAGGGTCAGGCGTGCACGGAGCGCCGCGACCGCGGTCTCGGATCGCGCTTCCTGGATGAAACCGAGCAGCCCCGAGGCGGCGACGATCACCAGGATGATCCCGGCGTCGACCTGATCGCCGACCGAGATCGCCACGCCGCTCGCGACGATGAGCAGGATCGTCAGAGGGCTCGCGAACTGCCGTATCAGGATCGCAGCCCGCGAGCGCCCGCCCCCGCCCCCGATAGCACTCGGGCCATCCGCTCGGAGCCGCTCCGCGGCTACCGCGGAAGTCAGACCGACGGGCGCGTCGGTCGCGAGAGTCGCCGGTTTCTCGAGATCAGCCAACCGCCGCCGCCATTTTGGTTCCCCGCAGATCGCCGCGTGTCGATGCCGCAAGGTTCGCGCCGAGTCTGTCACCGCTCGAGCTCGCCCAGCGCCGCGCCGACGTCTACGCCCTGTTCGCGGCCGCGCTGCGATTGTCGGGCAAGCGCGAGCTCGGCCAGTTCACGATCTTCGACCTCGACCCGGTCCTGTTCGCCTCCTATGCCCTCCAGCCGGTGATCAGAGCACCGGACGCCTCAATCCCCGACACCGCCATCTCATCGCCACGCCCTTCGTCCTAAATCGCCTCGTCGCGCATTCCCGACGGCGTTCTCAACCCCGTCGGGGCCCAGCCCGTCGCCGTAACGGCGGCCCAGGCCGCGCGCCACTCCCCTGGCCCGGAATACGTGTCGTCGCAACCCGCAGGTCTAAATGATTCGCCTCTGTACATCGCCCCGATACGGCGCGCATCCTTCCCGTCGATCCGGCCGCCTCCCACGAGGCCATGACCTCAAGGAGCAAGATGGACCGCCTCGCCAGGATCGCCGCGCTCGTCCGCGACATCGTGTGGACGATCCTTGGGGTCCTCCTCCTAGCGGCCGTGGTCTTTGTCTTGGCTGGTGGCGCAAAGGACCTCCTGCCGGCCGGCCTCAGCTCTGGAGGTGGTGGTTCAGGAGGTGCGAGCGCCCCCGGCCAGAGCGCGGGTCCGGGCCCGACAAGTCAAGGGCCCGCAGGGACCCCCGCCGGCGGTGGGCAGCAACCCGGATCGGGGCCGCTCACGGTTAACGCCTCGGGAGCGTTCAGCGGCCCAGCGCAGGGCTCATCCATCTCCGCGACCTTCAGCGTTCAAGCGAGCCAAGGATCGGGCGGGCTCGTCTCGTTCAAGGTCCTCACTTCCAAGTCGCCGAACCCCTTGGGCTTTACGGGCGCCGTCGAGTGCATCTCACCGTCGCCCACGAACTCGCAGGAGGTGATCGTCGGCGGCCACATCAAGACCAGCACCGATGCGACGGCCTTGCCGAACGGCAGCGGGTTCGTCGTTGGACTGATCAGCGGGTCACCGGGCCAGGTCTCGTTCGCCGCGGGCTTCTCGTTGTCGGCGACCGAGCAGACAGGCCCTTGCAGCATGCCGTTGTTCGACTCCAATCATCCGGGGTATCCCCTGACCAGTGGGACGATCGCGATCCAGTAGGGATCGCCCTTAGCTCCGCACGGCGTGTCCGGCGTCAGCGAGGGAAGCTCCGGATCAAGCACCCGAGCTCCTCGGCATTAAAGGCTGGCGAGCGGCCTCGGTCGCACGCCGCTCCTTTGGCCGGAAGACGGTCTCGCTGCGGCCCGCCCGGATTGAGGGCGACGGCCCGTTGCCGGGGCCGGTGTGAGGTTACTGAGGGCCACTTGCGCGTCGCTCCGCCTCGGCCCAGAACTCGACGCTATCGCGCTGCCGCCCCTGAGCTGCCCACTCGGCCTCGAGGGTCGCCAGGAGCCCTTCGGCGCGCTCCTCGGACATCCGGAGCTGCGACGCGAGGCGGGCCAGGAAGCCGGCCCGCTTGGCGAAGTAGATTCGCTCCGAGTCGCCGCGTCTCATACCGAAAGAATAGAACGGCCGTTCGGACCGGGAGTCGGCTAGCGAGGGGCTGGCCCGCTTGACGCGGATACGCTGCGTCGCATGACCACTCGACGCGACACGTTCCTCGTCCGCTTGATCTCGATCGGCGACCTGCCTTCCGATGACGACGACACCCGCCTCAGGAAGCGCGTTGGGGTGGCGGCTGGTTACGTGACGATAGTCGTGCCGTTCGGCGTCGTTCTCGGCACGCCGACGCAGCCGCTGCTCGGCTGGGCCGCAGCCCTGAGCCTGTCGCTGTGGAGCGCCGCTAACCTCGTCGTCCTGGCGCGGACCAAGAAGTTCGATCGGTTCGTCATCGCGGAGATCGGCGCCGGAACGCCGTTCACAGTCGTGACCACGATCCTGATTGGCGGCGTGACCCACTCGAGTGGCGCCCTTGTGTGGGCCTTCCTCGGTCCGGCCTATGCGCTCCTCGCCCTCGGTCCGAGGCGTGCGACGCCGTGGTTCATCGCCTTCCTCGCGTCAATCGTCCTGTCGGTCGCGATCGATCCGCTGATTGGTGGTTCGTTTCCGCCGTTGCCCTATGCGACACAGTTGATCTTCACGATCCAGAACGTTGGCCTGCCGCTCACGATCACGTTCGTCCTGCTCCGCTATGTCGACGTTCGTCGGCGTCGGGCCGAAGCCCGCTCCGAGGAGCTCCTGACGAACGCCATCCCTGCGTCGATCGCGAACCGGCTCCGTCATGGTGAGACGCGGATCGCCGAGGCCTACCCTGACACCACGATCGTGTTCGCCGACATCGCCGGCTTCACTCCGTGGGCCCAGCAGACCGACCCGAGTCGCGTTGTCGCCCTCTTAGATGACCTCTTCAGCCGGTTCGACGAACTCGTCGCCGCGCACGGTCTCGAGAAGATCAAAACCGTCGGCGACGCGTACATGGCAGCGGCCGGGGCCCCGCAGGTCCGGCCCGACCACGGGCCGGCCGCGCTTGCCTTCGCAAAGGCGGCCCTCGGCGCTGCGAGCGACTGGGCGGGGGCCAATGGGACGGGCCTGCAGCTCCGGGTCGGCCTCGCGAGCGGGCTGGTCGTCGGCGGCGTCATCGGCCAGCGCCGGATCACGTTCGACCTATGGGGCGACACGGTCAACACCGCCGCCCGAATGGAGTCGTCCGGTAGCCCGGGCCGGATCCACCTCGCGGCGTCCACCCGAGCGCTCCTCGCTGATTCGCTCGAGTTCGAAGAGCGGCACCTAACCGTGAAAGGCCTAGGGCCGATGACGACCTATCTCACGACCGCGTAGGGAAGGAGTCGACGCGGGAGTGCCCTGGACCCGGTCGCCCTCGAGGATCCAACGCTCCTGTCCGGTTCGACGATCCAGTGGGAATGGCGCACGGCGAATGTCGCCTATTCGACGTCGGGTGCGCGTGACCATCCGATCGGAGGAGCACGGCCGGCACGTGAGCGCGATTGGGACGGGCGGTAACCGCTCTGGCTCCGCGCGCGCGGCGCTCGCACTTCTCGCGGCCACCATCCTCATCAGCGGCTGCTCGTCGGGTCCGGGCGCGACCGGGGCGACCGGCTCGAGCCCGACTGGAACCGGCGGAGCGGCCCAAAGCGCGTCACCACCAACCGCACTCGAGCAGGCGCTCGATGGGATATACGGCGACGGCGATTACTCGAAGGAGACTGCCCTCGCTGCATTCGTCGCGTCCTTCGGGCCGCTGCCGGGCGTGGCGTCACCAACCTCAACGGACGATGTCGACGACGGGACCCTTGCGATCCACATGGTCTCGACCTACTGGGCCGAGTTGACCGATGAGCAGCGCGCGGCAGTCCTCGCCTGGACCGGCGGCGACGCGGCCTCGGTCGCCCCGGCGGCGTTCCATGCCGCCACGGTCTCCATTGACCAGGCGGTCGTCGCCCAGGCCGAAGCCGACATCGCCGCGCGCGTCGGGCATCACCTCGGCATCCCGATCGTCGCCGTCGTCGCGAGTCCAACGCAGGCCGGCAAGTACCCGAACGCGAGGGCCTGGACTGTCGTCCACTACGACCCCACGGGCCAGCACGCCCTCGAGTGCCGGATCTGGTTCAGGCCCGATGTCGCTGCGGGTCCCGCCGACTCGCTGCGTTTCACGATGCTGCATGAGATCTGGCATTGCTTCGAGGGGATGCTGGTGGACCGGCGAACGAACGACTCGATCCGCCCGTGGCTGGCCGAAGGCGAGGCGGAATGGGTCGCCTTCGATATCACGAATGGCGTTGGCGCCACCTTCGGCTTGCTGCGCCACTGGTACCGGTACCTCACCCAGCCCTTGAAGCCGCTGCTCATACGGACCTACGACGCCTTGGGCTTCTTCGCTCAGCTCGACTACGCCGGCAAGAAGGCTTGGTCCCTCCTCGAGCCGATGTATGCGGCCGTCGGCAGCTATGCGGCCCTGGCCGTGGCGAACTACACCGACCCGGCGTTCGAGGATGCGTTGGCGTCGAGCTTCTACCGCGATGGCATGCCATCGGACAAGTGGTCGATGACGACTCGCGACGGCATCCTCTCGATCGGGGTCGCGTCCGCGATACCGCAGGTTCGAAACCTGGCGGATGACCAGCAGCAGAATGTGGAGGCGCCCGCGCTCGGGGCGGCCATCGCCGATCTCCACACGACGGCCTTCGTGACCGAGATCGGCACGAGCGGCTCGGTCCGGATCGGCGATCCGGCCGGCGGCGGCCTCGACGAAGCCGTTGACGACACGACGCTGGACCTGTGCACCGCCTCGAGCCATGACTGCACGTGCCCGCCCGGCACGATCACGAGGCCTACCCTGCGCTCGGCGCCGCAGGACCTTCGTGTTGCGGCGACCGGCGGCCTCCAAGACCACGCCTACGCCGCCCTCCAGGGCATCTCGAAGGCCACGTGGTGCAGGGGTTCGGCGCTCAACCTGACCGTCGAGGGCGTGATCGGCGGCCAGCCCTACTCCGGGGTGATCGGGGGGTACCCGCCCCCTGTGCTGACGTGCGACCCGCGGACGAACGGCAACTCGGTCCACTGGCACGGCGAGGCATCGAACACCCACAACGAGATCGGCGGCGAGTTCGACATGGACTACGGGACCTGGACCATCGGCGACGCGACCGTCGATCCCAGCTACAAGCAGATCTCGATCTTCGGCCAGGGTGCCACGCGGGTCTATCTGGGCGGCATCAGCGGGACGGTCACCAAATCGGCGACCGGTGGCTCGATCGACGCCATTGCCGCGAACGGCGCTGACATGATCCACGTCCAAGGCACCTGGACCTGTCCGTCGGGGCCGAGCCCATCGCCGTAACGGCGGCCCAGGCCGCCCGCCACTCCCCTGGCCGCCGACGGTCCCAGGGATACGCACGATCAACGAATAGTGCGCAGCTCCGTTGCGCCGCGTAAGGACTCGGTGGCCGCTCCGAGCATTCTCCGTCCGACCAGGCTCCGAGCCCATGCCGTCGCGAGCCGGATCGCCCGCTCGCCCAGCTTCGCCTGCGTCGTGACCTAGGCCGGCTCAACGGGATTGGCGGGCAGCGCCGGACGCGCGCTTCCACGTTCGACTCGTCGGGGCCCTGCACAGCGTTGGCCCCGTCGCCCTGGAGCCCGGGCTCCCACGGGCGCATCGTGACTCAGCTCAGGACGACGAACGCGTCAAGATCGATCCGGGGATGGCCCGAAGTGCCCGAGCAGACGAGTTTGATGGTGTGGGTGGCCACGCTGGACCAGGTCTTCGAGTACACCAGTCGGCGGTACTGGGTCGAGGTCGCGTAGTCGGAGCCGGTCCCGACGTAGACGCCGTCGAGGTAGACCTTGAACGACCCGTAACCCGTCCCTGTGGTCGCCACGACTGTGTGAGGCGCGCCAGTCGTCAGGGGCAGTTGAAAGTCGCCAGACGACGATTGGTACCCGTGCGTGCCCCGGATGACAGCCCATACGTCACGCGCTGACCCGATCCGCTGGCATGCGCCGAACCCCGCGCCCGATCGCGGCCCACCAAACTGGTCGGCTTAGCGCCGTCGCAGCAGAAACCAGCCGCCAGCGATCACAAGGACCACGATGACCGCGACGATCGCGGCCGCGGTACCAGAGAAGGTCAATCCGAAGATCGTTACCGCGAGCATTGGGGGCCTCCTGGTTTCGACGAGGATGCATGCGGGGCTCGGTTGGTGCCACCGGCCTGATCGCGGGTCGGGCCGTCGAGTTGGCGATAGCCTACCCGGGCACCGACCAATTCTTAAGAGTCCGGCCCCGGCCGCCCGCGGCTCCGCTCGCCGGAAGATGCTCTCACAGGGGCTCCGGGATCGAGTGCGACGGCCCGTCGCAAGGCCGTGGAGATGCTCCTCAGGACCGCGTACGCGGCGCTGTGCAGCCGTCTCGCCGCCGTGCGGAGAGCCGTTCCGAGGGCTCACAACCGCCTGGGCTCGCCGCTAGTCGTCGAAGATAGAGTCGCGCTCATCGTGCTCACGGCTGGCGATCGCCCGACGGATCTCCTGAGGCGGCCAGACCGCATTGATCGGCGGTCTCGGGATAACGTCGCGCTCTTCGATCTGGGCAGGGCCGCGAACGCATGAACGTTTGGCGAGACCCGGACCCCATACCCGAATGACAATGCAGTCGAGGTAGCCGGAGAGTGGATCAGCGGGCCCTCGTGGCGCGGGCGCAGGGCGGTGATCGTGACGCATTCGCTCAGCTCGTCACGAACACCGCCGATCGGCTCTACGCCCTGGCCTGGCGCATTCTCCGCGATGTCGAGCTCGCCCATGACGCCGTCCAGTCCGCACAGCTTGCCGCCTGGCGGGACCTTCGATCGCTCCGGGACCCGGAGCGGTTCGATGCCTGGCAATACCGACTCCTCGTCCGGGCGTGCTACGTCGAGGCACGGCATCGGCGCCGGCAGGCCGTTCTTCGGCCACTCGAACGAAGCCCCGAACGCGGACTCGATCCGGCCCGCCAGCTCGCTGATCACGATCAGCTCGAGCGGGCATTCCGGCGTCTCACGCCCGAGCAGCGGGCCGTGGTCGTCCTCCGCTTCTACGCGGACTTACCCTTGACAGAGGTCGCCGCCGCGGTCGGGGTCCCGGCCGGCACCGCTCGCTCTCGCCTGCATTACGCGCTCGAACGCCTGCGCGAGGCCATCGTGGCGTCGGGTGACCCGGCAGCCGAGGAATTGGCATGAACCTTCCCGGAACGTCCGAAGCCCGGGTTCGCGAATGGCTGGAAGCCGGGCCCGACGAGGCCCCGACCGAGCTCGTCGAAGCCGTCCTGGCCGAGCTGCCAGCGGCTCGGCAACGACGCCGCTGGGAGGTCGGACCGTCCGCCCTGCCGCCCGCAGCCTTTCGGTTGGCAGCCGCTGCTGTCGTGCTGGTCTTTGTTGCCGCGCTGATCGTGGTTGGTGGCGTCTTGCTTGCCGGGACCCAGCCCAAGCCGCTGACGTGGACGCCGATCTCAGATGTCGGAGCGCTCTCGACCGGATCGATCGCAGACGCGATCTCCTGGAAGGACGGGGTCCTCGTGGTTGGCAGCGCATCGACGACGGGTCGCACCGTCGGGCTCGCTTGGACGTCGGCCGACGGGCTGACCTGGCGCGTCGTCGGGTCCGGGGCGACCACCCTGGATCTGGGCATGAGTCGGGTGGCGACGAACGGAGCGGTGCTCGTGGCTCTGGCCTATGCCTGCGCCCCGGGGCCGGGATACTGCGGCGCATCGACGCTGCTCGCGTCCGCCGACGGTGTGTCGTGGCGGATCGCGACGATCAGCGGCTGCTGCAGCCCGGGCGACCTGTCATTCCTCGACGTGACCTCAGGCGGTCCAGGCTTTGTCGCGGTCGGCGGTCGAGGCGCCAACACCCTTACCGCTGCCGCCGTCGCCACGTCCGTCGACGGGTCGGCCTGGGACGCCGGGCCCTCCAATGCCCAAGCGTTTGGCGGCTCGTCGATGTCCGGCGTCGCGGCGAGCCCGAGCCGTCTCGTGGCCGTTGGCCTGAGTCCCGCCGGGCCGAGCGCCTGGCTTTCCGCCGACGGACGCGCGTGGGCGGTCGAGCCTCTCCCAACCGCGGCCGGATCGGCCCTGGTCAACGACGTCGCGGCCGGGGAGGGGCGGTTCGTCGCGGTCGGGCGGCTCGACACAAGTGCGGCGGTGTGGACATCCGTCGATGGCACCAGCTGGTCGATGGAGGCGGGGACTCCATCGCTCGACAGCGCCCGGATGACGCGGGTCCTGTGGACCGGCCGAGAGTACCTGGCGCTCGGGAGCTCGTCCGCCGGCAACGGCCTTGCCTGGCTATCAGTCGATGGCGTCGGCTGGACCAGGCTCGACACTGGCAGCATCTTCGCGGGGACGCCGATCGTCGCCGGTGCGCGTCTCGGCTCGATCGTCGAGCTATTCGGGACGTCGTCAGCCGGTCGGCAGATCGTTGCGATCGGCCATCCGTAATCACCGACCGCGGACCTGTCGACGCACCTGAACGTTTTGCCCCGCCGCTCCCCCATATCCGCGACGGGCCTTCGTGGTGAGGCTCCACGAGGTGGTCGCGAACGGGAGGGCGGCGTGTCAACGGGAGAACGTCGGAAGAACCGAAAGCCGACTTGGCGCTTCGGGTTCGGGCTCGGAGTGGCGATGGTGCTGGTGGGGTGCGGCGGAGGGACCCACCCGGCCGCGGCAAGCCCGGCCTTCACGGCCGTGACCGGCCTGCCAGCCGCGCCGGCAGGCTCACTGCGAGCGGTGATCGCGGCAGCTCCGGGTTTCGTCGCCGTCGGCAGTGCTTCCTACGCTGGCCCGGGCCTCGTCTGGAGCTCGGGCGACGGGTCGACCTGGCAGGTCGCCAGCCACGTGACGGACGTCACCCAGAACGAGTTGCTGCTCACCGTGGCCGCCGGTCCATCGGGGACCGTCGCCCTCGGACCGCAGTGCAACGGCGAATGCAGTGGTGGTATCCCGATCGTGTCCGCCGACCTGGCGACCTGGAGAACCGGCACGCCGCTCACGCCACCCTTCGTCGTCGCCGTGAAGGACGCCATCTGGGATGGCTCTCGGTATCTCGCCGTCGGTGACGAGATCACCGACGCCAGCCCAGTTGGCTACAACGCTCTCGCGTGGACGTCGGCGAACGGCCTCGCCTGGACGCTCGCGCCGGACAGCGCTGCCCTCGATCGGGCCACGATGTCAAGCATCGTCAAGGGCGGGCCTGGTTATGTCGCGGTCGGCGCGGGTCAGGAGACGAGCGGCTTCCGGGGCGCAGCTTGGACATCCCCCGACGGCACGAACTGGACTCGGGTCCCCGATGGCTCGGCCTTCGATAACGCCTTCATCTTCGCCGTCACCGCGGGCGGCCCAGGATTCGTCGCGGTCGGACGCGGAGCGAACGGCGCGGCCGTCTGGACGTCCAGTGATGGCGCAGCTTGGCAACGCGTGCCTGACTCGCCGGCGTTGGCGAATGCCGAGATGCATGGCGTCGTTGCCGGCCCGGGAGGGCTCGTAGCCGTTGGCTACGACCACGACGGCGCGATCATCTGGACGTCAGCGGACGGAACGACGTGGACACGGATCGAACAGCTTGCAAACGCGGCCGGCGCCCAGGCGCTCGCGGTCGCGCAGGCAAAGGGCACATATGTGGCTGTCGGCGGTGGCGGTCCCAGCGGGACCGCTCAGCCATACGTGTGGGTCGGTCGTTGACGGAATGCGGGCTTCGACCTCGACCTTCGGGACGCGCCGCGAATCGGAGCAGCCTCAAGAACTTCTGGTGGTCGCGACCTAGCGTCCAACGTCGTAAACACGGCGACCCCCCACATGGTGGCGACTCCACTCCGATCGCGATCCTCGCGGCCGCAGTGATCGTTGACGTCGGGTTCGCCGTCGGACTCGGTGGTCGGAAGGCGTTGGCGCTCTAGAAGCGGGCCAGGTCGCCCCAGGTCGCCTGCGAGATCAAGGTTGTTCAACAAATGCAGGGGGCGCCTCGCGACAGCAGATCGAGCGCCCGGACTTCGCCGCGGGAACCACCCACGACAAAGAACGGTCGGTTGGCTTCTGAATCCTTTATCCCCGATCTGGCGCGCTCATAATCGGGCCAGCGGCCGAGGACGCTCCTCGCGGCGTTGTGCTCTCCGCGAGACCGAGCCCGGTCACATGGCGCGACAACGCGCCGAGGAAGGCAGGGTCTCCCGTGGCCAACGAGTCCTCGATCCCGGCAGGCTCTCCGCGCACGCGCCGGGCCATCCTCGCGGCGGCGGTCGGGACCGGCGCCGCCGCGGTCGCCGGCGCCCTAGCTCGGCCGCTCACGGTAGCGGCCGCCAACGGTGACGCCGTGACGGTCGGCAACCAGTTCACCGGATCCTTGACGACCCAGATCGTCAATAACACAAACACGAACATCGTGATCGAAGGCACGAGCAATGCCGGCGGGATCGGGGTCGAGGGCGACAGCAACACGGGCTATGGCGTCTATGGCGACTCGACATCGGGCACGGGCACGTACGGGATCAGCAGCTCGGGCGTTGGGGTCGGGGCCTCGTCGGACACCAACCACGCCGTTGACGCCTACGCCGGCAGTGCGGCGGGCGCCGGGGTGCGGGGCGGCTCCAACGGCGGCAGCGGGGTCTATGGGTTCACGGGGTCCGCCCTGACTCCGAAGGCGAAGACTGGCGTCTACGGGGAGGGCAACACTGACAGCCTGAGTCGGGGTGTGTGGGGTTCGACCGCCGCTGGCCAAGGGGTCCGCGGCGAGGCCACGACCTCCGGCGTCGGTGTCTATGCCGCCGCCCCGGCCACCGGCATTGCGCTCAGGACAGCCGGCAAGGTCATCTTCAGCCGGAGTGGCAGGGTGTCGATGGCCGCCGGTACCAGCTCCAAGACCGTCTCGCTGGCCGGGGTGACGACGGGCAGCCTCGTTTTTGCGGTCCTGGCCACCAGCGCCAGCGGCCGCTGGGTCCGGGCCGTGGTGCCCCACTCCGGGTCGTTCACGATCTACCTGAACACCACTCTCGCGGCGCTCGCAACTGTGAGCTGGTTCGTCCTGAACTGACGCGATCCCACAGGGAGGACGAACTCGACAGGACGGGACAGACAGGGACCAGGCCCCGCTCTCCTGACCTGCTGTCCCCTGGGCATATCAAAGGACAAGGGGACACGCGTCCCTTCGGTGCGACCAATCCCATCTGGTGTGGGTGCCGCGGAGAGGGCCCGGTCGATATGGTGCAGGCTCCCGCAGACCACGGTCTACTACGAGATGATCGGTGACGGTCGCCCGATCGTCTTCCTTCACGGCTGGTCCCTCGATCACACCTATGAGCTCTCGGACTTCGAACCGATCTTTGCTCGGCGTGCTGGGTGGCAGCGGATCTATCCCGATCTGCCGGGCTGCGGCCGAACGCCGGGGAGTGACCGGATCGTGGACCAGGATGGGACCCTCGAGGTCATCCTGGCCTTCATCGACACCGTACTTGGCGACCGCGCCTTCTTGCTGGCAGGAACTTCAGCGGGCGCGTACCTCGCACGCGGCGTCGCCCAGAGATGCGCGTCCCGCATGGACGGTCTCTTGCTCCGAGTACCCACGGTCATCGTCGATGCCAAGAATCGGACGCTGCCTCCGTTCGCGCCTCTTGTCACGGACCCCGACTTGACAGCCGCGTTCGTCGACGAGGTCGGGGTCGGCGAACCATTGGTCGAGAGGTCCGCCTACCTGAAGGCCTTGCGCGCAAGGATGGAGTCGGTGGTCCTGCCTCCGATGGCCGCCGCGGATAAAGGGTTCCTCGACCCGATTCGAGAGGACCCAGCTCGTTATGGTTTCTCGTTCGATGTCGACGTCGGTTCGGCTCCGTTCCTTGCCCCGACACTGATCATCGTTGGCCGCCAGGACACCAGCGTCGGCTACCGGGACGCGTGGCAACTCGTCGAGCAGTACTCGCGAGCGACCTTTGTCGTCCTTGATCGCGCCGGCCACATCTGGCCGGTCGACAATCGCAGCCTCTTCGAGGCACTGGTCGAAGACTGGCTCGCGCGGGTTAGCGAATATCGCTAGCCGCCCGCCCGCGCTGGCCGGCTATGGCTCCTCTAGACCCTCAACGTTCGCTTTCGCTCGACGTCCGGGAAGGCCAGTCAGCGTTCGGCAACATCATTCGCTCGACAGGCCGGGGAGCGCCCAAAAGCCCTCCGAGTGATGGGCGAACGATTCCAGGATGACCGCAGCCTCCCGCTCGTCCGGGATTACGGGGCGCTCCCACGCATCACCGGTAAAGGCCTGGAGCGCCTCGAGATCGCGCCACACCGAGACCATCGTGAACTCGTCGCCATTCGCGCCGATCGGGCGACCGACGTAGCAGGCGAGCAATCCGTCCTGACGGGCGACGAGGGGAATCGAGACCTCCCGCAAGAGCGCCTCGAACTCGGCGTTGTGGCCCGGTCGGATTCGCGCCCGGAAGACCCGGATGATCACGGCACACCCTCCAAGAACCTACCGCCACCGAGGGACGGCCCGTAGGACCCGACTTCTACACTCGGGCCGTGGCCGACCCTGCCGCATTCACGGAGCTCCAGCGGCGGCTCGGCCCGGCCCTCGCGGCGAATCGTCCGGACTCGATGACCGAGCACGTCAGGTCGTGCTGCCGTCGTATAGCGTCGGCGAGTCGCTCCTGTCGCACTACACGAACCGGATCGCTTCGCTCGAGCATCGGTACCTCAATGCGATCTTTGTAGCCAACCGGATCCCGCGTTGCGACATCCTCTACGTCGCGACGCGGGGCCCGTCGCCCGAGGTGCTCGACTACCTCATCGGGCTGGTGCGGCCAGAGCGGCGCGATGCCGCTCGATCGCGGTTGCGGTTCGTCGAGGTCGATGACGGGTCGGCCCGATCGGTCGCCCAGCGGCTACTCGATCAACCGCAGCTCATCGCCCGCATCCGCGAGCAGATCGGCGATCGCCCGGCGTTCATCGAGCCGTGGAACGTCACCGAGCACGAGGCAGCCCTTGCGCTAGCCCTCGGCGTCCCGATCAACGGCACGGGACCCGAGCTGCGGCCGCTGGCCTTCAAGAGCGCCGGCCGCGCTTGTTGCGGATGGCCGGTGTCCCCATTCCCTTCGGACGCGAGGACGTCCGAACGACCGACGACCTCGTCGCGGCGATCGGCGCCATCCGGGCCGAGCGGCCTCGCGCGACGGGCGTGGTCGTCAAGCACGACGACAGCGGCGCCGGCGACGGCAACGTCGCGATCGACCTTGCGCCGATGGCCGACGCCGCGGATCGGTGGCGTGGCTTCGCGCGACGATCGAGGCCCTTCCCGCGTGGTATCGGACCGACCTGGCCAAGGGCGGGGTCGTCGAGGAGCGGATCGCGGGCGAGCACTTCTCGAGCCCGAGCGCCCCGGTCGACATCCGGCCGGGCGGCGAGGTCGTGGTCCTCGCGACCCACGAGCAGGTGCTGGGCGGTCCGGACAACCAGGTCTACCTCGGCTGTCGGTTTCCGGCGGATCCGGTCTACGCCCCGCTCTTGGCGCTCCATGCCGCCGCTGTCGGGGGGCAGCTGGCGGCCCGCGGAGCGCTCGGCCGGTTCAGCGTCGACTTCGTCACGGTCGCCGAGGCCACTGGACGGTGGGACGTCTATGCCCTCGAGGTCAACCTCCGAAAGGGCGGGACAACCCATCCCTACGCTGCCCTTCGAAACCTCGCTCCCGGGCGCTACGCCACCGACTCCGGTCAGTGGATCACGGAGGACAGGTCACCCCGGGCGTATGCCTCGACGGACAATCTCGTCGATCCGTCGTGGATCGGGGCGGAGGTCAATGGGACCGCGCGTCCGGGGAAGATCGGTGTCACGCTGATGCAGCCGCCACATGGCCGATGCGTACCGCGGCGGTGCCCCACTGGGACTTCAGCGGCAGGAACACGCGGACCCTGCGGGTCGGGCCTATTGGGCCTCAATTAGAGAGCGTCTACAGCAGCGTTTCGAGCAGGACGGACGCCGTGACCGGCGGATCGGTCGCCTGCAGCCTGATCGCGTGCTGAGCGGCCGCAGACTGCATCGCCCCGCTCGCGAGGGCCCGGTCGATCGCCCCCGCCAGCGCGTCACCCGAAGCGTCCCCACGAGCCACGACCTCGGCGACGCCCAACGCCGCGGCCCTCGCAGCGACCCCCGGTTGGTCGCGGCCCCAGGGCACGAGCACCATCGGGCGGCCGTACCACAGCGCCTTCATGACCGAGCCGTGCCCGGCGTGACTGACCAGCAGCGCGCCCTGACGCAAGACCGCCGCGTGGGACACGACCCGCTCCACACGGGCGTTTGGCGGGACGGGACCTAGTTCCTCCGGATCGTGATCGGGCCCGACCGTCAGCACGACACGCACCGGCCGGCCGTCGAGGGCGGCGAGCGCCGCCTGGGCGATCGGAACGTCGTCCTGGAGCTGGGAGCTGATCGAGACCAGGACCCACGGGTCGCCCGGCTCGGCCAGATACGCCGACGGCTGCCCGGGCGGCTCCCAGATCCCGAGCGGACCGACGTAGCGGTGGTGCGGCGGAAGACGATCGAACCCGAAGTCGAAGACCCTGTCCGTCGCGTGCAGAACGAGATGCGCCGATGCCAGGAGCGTTGCATAGCGCGACAAGAGCGGTATGGCCCGCGGGCCGAGGTCAGCCTCGAGTGGCCGAGGTGGGTCAGGGCCGATATAGAACGTACTGTTGATCACGGCCCACGGACACGGTGGCGACGCCAAGGCGAGCACCTCGACGCCGAAGAGCGAGGTCACCACGAGGGCGGGCCGATGTCGTCGGACGCCGGCGGCCACCGGCCCGGCTACCTCCCGCGCCCACCCGGCCATTCGCTCCTGAACGATCGGGCCAGCCGCCGCGAGGTCGCCCTCGGTCCTCGCCATTGCGTCGCGAACGGCACCGGCCAAGCGGGGTCCAAGGTCAAGCTTCGCCGGGAGGGTCTCGACGGCGATCGAGACGCCCCGAAGCACGCTCCGGACGGATCGGTCGCCGATGGCGATGACCTCGTGGCCGCGGTCGCGCAGGGTAAGGGCGGCGGCCACGAGCGGTTGCAAGTCACCGCCCGCACCCGCGGTCGCCACGACGAGGACCCGACTCACGGCGTCACTCCGCGGGCCTCTCCGGCTCGTTGGGTCGGTCCATTTCGAAGATCGATCTTAGGAGCGGGGTCGAAATGCCATCGGGAGGCCTCGGCTCAGGGCGACGTCACGTGAGCGGTGAATCGCCACGATCTACCCATGGTGTTGGGTAATCGTGGTCGTCTGGACGGTCGAGAAGGGCCCGCGCGGCCGGCATCCGCTTCCCGGCGAACTCGGGACGTTCGGCCCTATCGAGGAAACCGTTTCCCTCGTGAAGATCGTTCACGGTCCACACGGCCACCCGGAAGGTTGTCTTGGCGCTGCTTCGGTCCGTCGGGGCAGGGCTCGACGGGATCGGCACTTCGAAAGCGCATTGCGCGGGTTCAAGCCGGGCACGCACATCGTGGCTTGAGCTTGCCGTAGACACAAAATGAAGGTGAACATTGGCCACACGTGGCGCTCTCGGCGGCTCCGAGACTGAGCTCGGTGGCTCGGCTCGACTGAACGTTTCGCTGGGAACGACAGTGCGGCTCGATCGAGTCATGACCACGTTCGGCGCTGAGGAGGCGCCATGGCTGGGTGAGCGGGTCGCCGTTGGCCCAAACGGGATGCGCCGGTTCAGCTGCGACCTCGAGCTACTAGTCGGGCCCGAGACACGCTCGCTGTTCCGAAAGGCGGCGATTGTCGGCCTCGGCACGCCCCGCGAAGGAGGCGATGGGTGGATCGTCCCGGTCGAGTGGTTCGCCGCGTCCTTGGCGCCACTCTTCCCCGTGTTCGTCGGGGAGCTTCGGCTCGACTCGGATCGCGTCGAACTCCGCGGAAACTACCTTCCGCCCGGTGGGGTGATCGGCTCCGTCCTCGATCGGGCGCTGCTCAGCCGCGCCGCTCGCGGGACGGGCCGGTGGTTCCTTCGAAAGATCGCGTCCGTCCTTGGCTGAGCCGGGGGCCGGCAGGCGCAGCTCGTACGGACAGAGCCGCCGACCGGCCGTGGCGGCAGCGAACGCGCGCGGGTCGAACACGGCCTCGGCGTAGCGCTGGTGTGCGGGCGTGTAGGTCTCTCCCGGCCGCGTGCGATGCCCCCAACTCGCGTCTTACCCGGGCGGGCGACTCGATTCTGGCGGCTGGGTCGAGAACTGGGCGACGGGGTCGACCGAATTTGCGGGCGTGCGGCCAGGGGTCTAATGGGCGCGGCGAGCCCGCTCGACCGGGGCCTATGCTCAATGTCACGACTGGTCCCGTCTCGTGCTCTCGGAGGTAGCCCGTGGGTCTGAAGACGCCGCTCTGTCAACGGCTCGGGATCGAGTTTCCGATCATCCAGGCGCCGATCGGCGGGGCGGCCGCCCCGGAATTGGCCGCCGCGGCCTCCGAGGCCGGAGCGCTCGGGATGCTGACGGCGACCGGCGGGGACGACAACTCGATCCGTCAACGCTTCGCGAGCATGCGGGCCCTCACGACAAGGCCCTTCGGCGTCAATCTCATCCTCCACAATGAACAGCGGGTCCAACTCGAAACCTGTCTGGCGGAGGGCGCCCGGATCGTTTCGTACCACTGGCGACGGTTCGAGCCCGGCGACCCGTACATCGAGGAGGTCCATGCCGCCGGCGCCCTCGTGCTGCTGACCATTGGCAGTGCCGACGACGCGCGTCGAGCCGTTGACGCCGGCGTCGACGTCGTCGTCGCCCAGGGATTCGAGGCCGGTGGCCACGTCTGGGGCTCGGTCGGGAGCCTGCCGCTCATCCCGGCCGTGGTCGACGCGGTCTCGCCCGTGCCGGTCGTCGCGGCTGGCGGCATCGGCGATGGCCGCGGCCTTGCCGCGGTCCTCGTCCTTGGCGCCCAGGCGGGCTGGCTCGGCACCCGCTTCCTCCTCGCCGACGAATCGCCGGTCCATCCGAAACACGCCCAGCTGGCCCTCGCTGCCACCGAGACGGACACCGTCTATTCGAGCCTCTTCGATGGGGACTGGCCAGGGGCCCCGCACCGGACCTTGATGAACAGCACCTACCGGGCCTGGGTTGGCGCGGGCAGCCCGCCATCGGGCCAGCGTCCCGGCGAAGGCGAGGCGATCGGGCACACCGTGGAGGGACGGGTCATCCTCCGGTACAACGTCAACCATCCCACCGTCACGCGGGTCGTCGAGGACGACGCGGCCGAGGCGATGGCGCTGTATGCCGGCCAGAGCGTCGGGCTGATCCATGAACGCAAGCCAGCCCGACGCATCGTCCAGGATCTCGTGACTGAGGCTGAGATCGCCCTCAAAGCGATGGCCGTCGCGTGACGTTGCCGAACGCTGGGCGAGGCTGCGGGACATTTCGATGAGGCTTCAAGCTCTTCCTCGGTGAACGTCAGCCGGCGGCATGGTACGGCCCTGGTCGCCCGCCGCTCCTCTGGCCGGAAGACCCTCCCATGTGGCCCACCGGGATCGAGTGCGACGGCCCGTTGCCCGGGCCGGTGCGAGCCCTACTGCCGATCGCTGTCCTCGCCGCTCGGCCTCCCGCCAGAACTCCGTCGATCCGCGCTCAAGCCCGAGGAGGACTCCGCCTACCGGCGACCTGGCTCACACACGATCGCGGTCGACGTTTGGACCGAACCGCTGGCTCGGTGGGGTGAAGCGCTCGACCGGGCCTGGCCACCACAGCCAGCCCAGGGTTCCTTGGGCGGCACTCGTACCCGAGTAACCACCGCCCCGGCCGCGTAACAGATAGCCGATGCCTGCGGCTATGACTGCGCCGGCGAGCGGTCCCACGACGTAACACAAACAGGCCCGCCGCGGCCAAACGGCCGCGGCGGCCCTGCTCTTAGCTGGTTGGTCGCGGCCACTCAGCTCCGCGGCCGCCCCCGCTCAGCTCACAGACTGATGCTGAGCGTGATGACCCCGTACCCCACCTGGGGATGGGTGATGACGGTCTCGGTGAGCGATCCGCTGCCAGAGGCATTCGCGAATCGGCCCGTTCCGCCGATCACCGCGAAGCTCGCGGTCTCGAGCGAGACATTCGGATCGTCGGTGAAGCAAAACGTGTCGCTGGTGGTCGACAGCCACAGGGTGTCCTTGCCACCGTGCCCGTTCTGCGCGGTGAGCGCCCAGACCTCGCTCTGATCGAGGCAGCCGGTGTTGGCATTGAAGTCGAGGACCGTGCCCTGGGTCACGTAGGTCATCGTCCCGAATGCGTCGCTGTGGGCGACACCGTTGACGTTGAAGTACGTCGCCGACGCGCACGGGCCGAGGCAGGAGTACGAGCCACGCTCCGTCATCGAGACCGACGTCGAGGCCGCGGCCGGCCCGCCGAGGGCGAGCGCCAGTCCGAGCCCGACGACCGCGGCTGCCATTCGTCTTCCGAGCTTGCCTTCCATGGAATGAACCTCCGCTTGAGGCGGGTCGCGCGTCGATCGCCGCGCGCGTCCGCCGGGACGAGGGTCGAGTCCCGAGTCGGCAATTGCATTGGGAGAACTCCCTAGATCCACGCGCGCGGAACCTCCAATTCCGAAGGGCGCGGGCCGGCACCGGGCCTCGATAATCGACGTCATGGGCGAGATCGCGAGTCCGGTCTTCGTCGGGCGCCAGGCCGAGCTCGAGCGCCTCGCCGCGTCCTTCACGGCAGCCGCTGCAGGATCGTCGAGCGCAGCGATCGTCGTCGGCGAGGCGGGGATCGGGAAGTCCCGGCTGGTTCGCGAGGCCTGTCGCGGCGCGAGCGGGGCAGGTCACCGCGTCCTCACGGGCGGCTGCCTGCCGTTCGCCGACGATCCCGTACCGTTCGCTCCGATCGTTGAAGCCCTCCGGCCGCTCGCCGGGCAGTTGCCTCCGGCGGTCTTCGACGACCTCGTCGGCGAATGGCGCACGGAGCTCGCGACGCTGATGCCCGTTCTCGGTGGCGGGCCGGAGGTCGGATCGGGCGGCGGCCGTGGTCGGCTGTTCGAGCTCGTGCTCGCGTTCCTCGGGCGCTTGGCACGGCTCGAGCCGGTCGCGCTCGTGATCGAGGACCTCCAATGGGCGGATCGTTCGAGCCTGGATCTCCTCGCATTCCTGATCCACAACGCCCGGACCACGCCCCTGGCGATCGTCATGACCCTGCGCCGGGGCGAGCTGCCGCGCCGCCACCCGCTGACGCCCCTCGTCGCGGAGCTCGTTCGCAGCCGGCAAGTCGAGCGGATCGACCTCGGCCCGCTCGATCGGGAGGCGATCGCCGACCAGGTCGCGGGCATCCTCGGCGAGCCCGTCGATGCGGCCTTCGTCGACCGGATCTTCGAGCGGTCACAGGGCAACCCGTTCTTCGCCGAGGAGCTGGTCGCAGCGGGCGGGCGGAACGAGCTTCCGGCGGCCCTTCGCGACGTCCTGCTCGCCCACGTCGACGTCCTCTCGCCTCACACGCGGGAGCTGCTCCGCGTCGCGGCCGTCGGCGGCATGCGCCAATCGGCGCCGGTCCTGGCCCGTGTCCTGTCCTGGTCCGACGCGGAGGTCCGATCGAGCGTCCGCGACGCGATCGACCACGGGACCCTCGTCGCGGAGGGTCGTCCGAGCCCAGGCGCATCGACGTTCCGTCACGCCCTGATCCAGGAGGCGATCCTCGGGGACCTGACGCCCGACGAACGCGTCGCTCTGCACGTGGCGTTCGCCGCCGCGCTCGATGAGCTCGATCCGGCCGGGCCTGGCGGCATTGCCCCGGACGTGGCGACGGCCGCCGAACGCGCCTACCACTGGTCTCAGGCCGGCGATGCCCCCCGCGCCTTCGCGGCGCACATTCGAGCCGGGATCGCGGCCGAGGGCGTGCTCGCGTTTCCGGAGGCCGAGCGGCAGTTCGCGCAGGCGCTCGATATCCACGACCGCCTGCCTCGGAAGCCGCCGGACGGAGGCCTCGACGAGATCGAGCTCCTCGAGCGTCTCGCGCGATGCGCCTCCGCGGCCGGCACCCCGACGCGAGCAGTCGAGGCAATCCGCCGCGCCATCCGTCTCGTCGACCGCGAGGCCGAGCCCCTTCGCGCCGGCCTCCTCCACCAGCGCCTCGGCCGGTACCTTGCCCAGATCTCCGCGTCGACCGAGGTGATCGCGGAAGCCCGGGAGGCCGTCCGCCTCGTGCCGACGGAGCCGCCATCGGCCGAGCGTGTCCAGGTCCTTGCCGGCCTCGGCCAGGCGCTGCTTGTCGTGGCCCGGCACGAGGAGGCGCGGGATGTCAGCGCCGCGGCCATCCGTGCGGCCGCCTCCGTGCCGGCTCGCCTCGCCGAGGCGCGAGCCCACCTGACCTGGGCGATGGCCTCCGGGCTCATCGGGGATCCCGACGAGACGCTCGGAGCCGTCGTCCAGGCGTGTGACCTGGCGCTCGCAACCGGGGACCCGGAGCTGATCGGCAGCGCGTACTGGGACCTTGCGTACATCCAGGCACTCCACGCGAGGCGATGGCGCGCGGCGATCGCGACGTGCCTCGAGGGTTTCGCCGCCTCCGAGCGGGCCGGCCGCGTCCTGGCATCGGGCGGAGGTCGCGACCTCCTGCTGCAGGCGGCGACGAGCGCGTGGGGGGTCGGCGACTGGCCGCTCGCGGACGGGTTCCTCGATCGAGCCGAGGGCCTCGGGGCCGAGACGTCGCAGACCGCGTCTGGGTACCTGTATCCCTACGTTCGGGGGCTGCTCGCCCTCGCCCGTGGCCGCATCGACGAAGCCAGCCGGCGGGTCCAGGAGCTCGCCGGGTTCCACATCGGCCGACACGATCTTTCCGCTCGCAGCGAAATGAGCCGCATCCGGGCGGAGCTCGCGCTGGCGCGCGGTCGACCGATCGAGGCGAGCGAGGTGATGGCCGCCGCAGTCGAGGGGCTGACCGACGCCGCGATCTCGGCCGATGCGGACGACCTGGCCGAGCTCCTCGCGATGGGCATCCGGATCGAGGCGGATGTCGCCGGGCTCGCGCGGACGCACCGCGACCACGCGGCGGTCGCGGCGGCGGCTGACCGCGCCGCCGGGTACCTGGAGCTGATGCGGTCACGGACCGCCATGTTCGTTGTGAGGCAACCCGGCCGGCGGCGGCTATCGCACGCGTTCGTGCTGTCCGGCGAGGCCGAGCTCGCGCGACTCGGCCGGGCGGCCGTCGACTGGCGAGCCGTCGCGATGGCATGGCACGACCTCGACGAGCCGCACCGCGAAGCGTACGCCTGGTATCGAGAAGCTGAGACGATCCTGTCCTTGAGCCGTCGGAGGCTGGCGGCCGAAGCGGCGCTGCGCGCGGCGTTCGGGATCGCCGGTCGCCTCGGTGCCGCCACGCTCCTTCGCGACGTCGAGAACCTCGGACGCCGATCCCGGATCGTCGTCGATGGCGTATCCGCAATGAGCGTTGCCCACGCCTCCGATGCCGGCGCGAACCCGGCGGCGACCGGGCTCACTCGGCGTGAGCGGGACGTGCTCGAGCTCCTCGCCGATGGCCGCACGAACCGCGAGATCGGCGAGCACCTGTTCATCACCGAGAAGACGGCCGGGGTCCACGTCTCGAACATCCTCGGCAAGCTCGGTGCGGTGCGGCGGACCGAAGCCGCCGCGATCGCGAGGCGCGCCGGGCTGATCTGACGAAACGGTCGGCTCGGCGCCTCCGACAGCGTTCGGCGTCAGGCCGGCGCATCTTGCCTAACCCTTGGCGCGTCCCGTTCGCCCAGGGTCGGGGAATGTCAGGGGCTCTGAAGGAAGCGTGCCGGAGCGACCAGGCCAGCCACGCCCAAGGAAACGACGTTCCGGCGCCGATGCGAAGTCGAGCCTTCGTTCATCAGCGTCCGGCAATGTCATCTGGGCCAGGGTTTCAGACCCGAGGCCAGCGTATAGTCCGACCATCGGCTGGGGAGGCACGGGACGGCGGGGAGTCCCACCAGCGCCACGTCGAAGTGGTCGCCCATCGAGACGCTGGGGCAATCGCGAGACCGATCTGACCGCCTCGGGCGCGTCCGCGCCCAGGAAGGGAGCCTCCCGTGGCCATCCAGACGCCGATCGATCCCGCCTCCCCGCGTTCCCGTCGGGCCATCCTGGCTGCCGCCGGAGGTGGACTGGCCGCCCTCGCAGCTGGTGCTCTTGCCGGCGCCAGCCCGGTGCTCGCCGCCAATGGCGACGCGGTCACGGTCGGTGGGTCCTTCGCCGGGACGTCCACCACGGTCATCGCGAACACGACGAACGCAACGACGGTGTTCGAGGCCGACAGCACGTCCGGCACCGCCATTTCCGCATCAAGCAGCTCGGACAACGCCGTCGAAGCCAGTAGTTCCACCGCCATCGGCGTCTTGGGAGTGAGCGCCACTGGCAGCGGCGTCACGGGCGCCGCCAACAACGGAGGCAACGGCGTCTTCGGGTACAGCGGTCCAAGCTTCCCCACTCCACCGGGGGACACCGGCGTCTTCGGCCAAAGCGACCGCGACGCGGCGGCCAGAGGCGTCTATGGCACATCGCCCGCGGGCCAAGGGGTCCGCGGTGAGGCGACCACGACCGGCGTCGGCATCTATGCGACTGCGCCGCTGACCGGTGTCGCCCTCCAGGCTTCCGGGAAGGTCAAGCTCAGCCGGAGTGGCCGAGCGACGGTGGCGGCCGGGACGAGCGCCAAGACGGTCTCCCTTGCCGGGGTCACGACCGCGAGCCTCATCTTCGCGATGCTCGGCTCGAACCGGAGCGGCCGCTGGGTCCGGGCTGTGGTCCCAGCGAGCGGCTCGTTCGCGATCTACCTGAACACGACGGTCCTGTCGACGACCTACGTGAACTGGTTCGTCCTGAACTGAGCTTGGCGATTGGCGCGAGGACAGAGCATCAGTCCGGGGCAACTCCGCTCGCCAGTCAGTCTCAGTCCGGACCGGCGAGCCGCGTCATCGTTGGCGGGGTGACGGCAGCCCGGCCCAATCTCGTCCCCAACCCGCGGATCGACGAGTCGGCCAGACCAGCCGGATGCGGCTCAACCGCGGCGGCAACCGCCAGCTCAACCGGGCCCTCCACGGGATCGCCCTGGCGCAGGTTCTGACGTATCCCCCGGCCTAGGCGTTCGTGGCTCGCAAGCGAGCCGAGGGGAAGAGCTGGCGCGAGGCGATCCGGGCCCTCAAGCGCTACCTGGCGCGGATTGTCTTCCGGCTCCTCAGTGCCGGCGGTCAGCCTTCGTTTTCGGGGGCTTGACGAGATAAGTGCTTGTCACCGGAGCGATCAGCGCGGCGGTTCGGGCGGAAACAGCCAGATCTGACGCCCGGAGCCAGGCACCTTGAGTGCCCGGCACTCGGCGTAGAACGCGGCGACGTCAGGCGGCTCCGGTGACGTCGACGCGTCGAGCGCGTCGGCCTCCGCCTTGGTTCGGGCATCGATCGAGTAGACCTCGGCGCAGGTCGCCTCGAGCGGCAGACCGTGCACTTGGACGTCGCAGGCTGCCGCGTAACGGAACCGGGCGGCGGCGAGGAAGTCGTAGTACCGGCGGCCGATGCGAACCTCAAAGGCGACGAGGGTCTCACGCGCACCCGTGACTTCGACGAATGGGGTTATGCACAGCAGCCCCCGCAGGTCGAACGGTCCGGGCGGTTCCGTCAGCGGTCGAAGCCTGAGGTGAGGCTGCGGTCGTGCCGGCATGCCGGCCGGGACGATCCGGGCATCGGCGCCAGCTAATCCGTCGAGACCTTGTGCTCGCCAGGGATGCCGCGCATCGATATCAGCACCGAACTCGACGAGCAGCTCTGTGTGGAGCGACCACTTAAACGAGCCTGTCTGCGCCATGGCACGCCGATTGTGCGCTCCAAATTTGGTCCGAAGCACCCAAGTTGCAGTCGCTCAGGGTGTGGCAATGTCACCCGGGCGCAACTGGGGGTTGAGACGGGTTCAGGTAAGCGTCAACGGTCCCGGGTAGGACATAGAACAGGACCATCAACCCGTACAAGACCAGGCTCAGGCCCGCGGCGAACGGCGAGACCACGACGCCGGCCATGCAGATCAACGAGCCGACCAGGATCCGCCGACTTGCGAGGCGAACCCGCTCCGGGCTGATCGCGGGATCCAGGAGGCGATGCCCCCAACTCGCGTAGCGCCAGTTGAGGTACAGCAACAGCCGAATCACGGTGAGGTGCAGTCCATACAAGGCGACCGGGAGCGTCGCCCCCGGGTAGCTCGCGAGGAGCGACGTCGTGAAGGGGATGAAGGCGACGAATCCCAAGAACACGATGTTCAACCAGAGGAACGCGCGATCGGTCCGACGAATCGCCGAAAACGTGTTGTGGTGGCCCGTCCAGTAGACGCCCAGGACGATGAACGACAGCGCGTAGCTCGCAAACCGGGGCGCCATGTTGGCGAGGGCGGCCGGAAGCTCAGCGTCGGATCCGACGACCGGCGGGCGGACGTCGAGCACGAGAATTGTCATCGCGATGGCGAAGATGCCGTCGCTGAGGATCTGGATTCGACCCGTACTTAGCCCGCCGCTCGGGGAGGCTTTCAACTCATCCATCCGCGGCATGGATCATGCGCTTCGCGGCCCTGGGTCGGTAGCCATGCTCAGCCAGCGTCCGTGGATGTCACGCATCTCGCGAAATGGCGGGTGGGCGCGTGCGGATCAACCGAGATAAGCGGTCGCGTCGATCGAGATCCTGAGGCTTCGAGGCAGGCCTACGATCGGGGTCGCCCGAACTGGCGGAGCCGCTGGGAAGAACTCGGCGAAGAGCTGGTTCATTGCTGGGAAGTCTTCGGCGCTGCCGAGGAAGACCGTCGTTCTAACGACACGCTCGAGGCTGGACCCGGCCGCTACGACGACGGTGCGCAGGTTGACGAAGGCCTGTCGGGCCTCTGCTTCGAAGCCGCCGGCGGGGACCGATCCGGTCGACGGATCGATGCCCGGCTGCCCTGCGACGAACAGGAACTCGCCGGCGCGGACCGCCTGCGAGTACGGGCCGATCAGCTTGGGCATGTCTGGGGACTCTATGGGTCCGTAGGTCATCGTCTCATCTCCTGCTCGGGCCAAGATCGGCTCCCAACGACCGAGGTTAGTGCGCTTCGGTGAGTCAGCGCTCGCGAATGTCACATGGCCAGTGCGGGTTAGAGAAGCTCCTGGCCGTCGCGGCTTGTGATCTCGGGGGGTCGCCACCAGTCGCGTTGCGCAACGTACTTCCGGAGCCCAGGGAGCTCGTAGTAGGTCGCAGGGTCGGCCTCGAGCCGCATCCCGGCCTTGTCGAGGACCCGGCTGGAGGCGAGGTTCTGCGGGATGACCAGCGCGATGATCTGCTCGAGGCCGACCGGACCGAGACCGTAGCGGAGGACCGCCGTCGCGGCCTCGGTCGCGTAGCCCTTGCCCCAGGCGCTAGGGAGGTATTGGTAGGCGAGCTCGATCTCCGGTCCGGTCGACGCGGCGGGATAGAGCCCGCACTGGCCGATGGGCGACCCGCTCGCCTTGACGTCGACGACCCACATCGCGTGGCCGCGCTCCCGTTCCATCGCGTGGCGCCGAGCGAGGATGCCGGGAAACATGTCCGGGGTCGGAGTGGGACCGGGCGGCAGGAACCGCGTCACCTCCGGGTCGGTGAAGAGCTCCAGCCACAACGCCGCGTCGCCCTCCTCCGCTGTGCGGATGAGCAGGCGCGGAGTCTCGAGCCGGACGCTTACGGGAGAGATCGTACTGCGGCTTTAGACGCCGACGGCAGAGGGGGTCGGCGACCGAATCACCGCTATGGAATGGTGCCTTCGTGGTGCTCGAGATCAGCGACTGCCGTCGGCCGCGCGGGCGGGTCGAACTCACGCCGATCCGCCATCGTCACGGTGCGAGGCGAAGACAGGAGCCTCGTGGAGGACGATGTGCCGGAGCGTGCCCGGGCCGACGCTCACCAACGCGTGGCGAACGCCCGCCGGGACGATGACAACATCCCCCGCGGCTGCCTCGATGGTGTCGCCGACGAAGTACCGGCCGTGGCCGTCGATCAGGACGAAGACCTCGTTGCAGTCGTGGGTGTGGGGCACCGGGCCACTGCCCTCGACGGCCTCGGCCCTGAGGATCGAGATCGCCAGGCCATACCGCCCTCCCTCCAGCTACCGCACCGAGCCTCCGGCTCGGGTGACCTCGAGGTTCAGCAGCTCATGGTCGCGGGCCTGAACGAGACGTCCTCGCCTGTCCATGGGAACGCCTCCGTCACGTCAGCGGAACCAGGTATGGCTCTCAGTGACGCGTTCGATTCCTTCAGGGTGGCCGAATGCCACTTCAGGTGGGTCGCCTCGGTTTCCCGGGCACTCACCCGCCCGCCCGCCCGCTAGAAGACCTCGTCCCGCTCCATCGCCCGGAATTCGGATGTCCGGCTCGCCAGCTCGTCGGCCGTCAGGGAATCATGGTCGAGCAGGAGCTTCTCGAAGGCTCGAAGCCAGCTCGCGTAATACTCGTCGTCCGGTCCCCGCCCAATCTCGGCGATGAGTCTCTGGCGAAATTCCTCCCACTCGTAGCCGTCGCGCTCGGTGAGCGCGACGGCCATCCCGAAGGCGCGGCCCTGCCAGGGGGCCTCGAAGACGAGCTCGCCGTTCTTACGGGGCAGACCCTCGACGCTGGCGACCCGCCGATCGACCTCGCTCACGTGGCGGTGTCCGGGACCGCGGGTCGGGCCACGCCGATCATCGTGTCGCGGGTCACGATCGCAGCGAGCCGGTCTTCGGCCCAGCCCTCGGTCCCCGCCGGACGCTCCGGCAGGACGAGGTAGCGGATGTCGGCGCTCGAGTCCCAGACCCGAATCGCGACCTCGTCCGGGAGCTCGAGGCCCATCTCATGCAGGACGACCCGCGGCTCGATGACGACCCGGGAGCGGTAGGGCGCCGACTTGTACCACGTTGGCGGGAGCCCGAGGACCGCCCACGGATAGCACGAGCAGAGCGTGCAGACGATGACGTTGTGGGTGGCCGGCGTGTTCTCGACGACGACGAGCTCCTCGACCTGATGCTCGGTGATGCCGAGCTCGGCCAGGGCGGCCTTGGGGGCGGACAGCAGGCGGGCCTTGTAGGCGGGATCGACCCAGGCGTGGGCGACGGCGCGGGCGCCAAGGAGCGGCCCGATGTCGCGCTCGAACGTCGTGACGATGCGGTCGATCGCCTCGGACGTCAGGAGGCCCTTCTCCACGAGCAGTGACTCCAGGGCAAGCGTCCGCGCCTCGAGATCGGACGGGGGCTGCGGGTGGTGGCCGTGGTCGTCGGTCATGTTGCGTCGGCCTCGAGATATCGCTGCCAGAGATCGATCGTCATCGTCTCGTTCGGTTCGGCCCGCTCGCCCCACAGCTCCCGGGCCGCGAAGCGGACGGTGTACACGGGCTCGACGTCGCGGCCCGCGCGGTGGGCGCTCGTGTCGGGGAGCGTGAAGGGCCCGTGGATGGACTCGATCGTGCCGTGCCGGCCGCGCCCATAGCGCGGCAGTCGGGTGTGCCCGCGGGGGTTGAGGTTCCGGGTCACGACCCGGTCGCCGGGCTGGAACCGGGTCTCGGCCCGGCGCTCGGGGAGCGCTTCGCTCGAGATCGCGGCGCCGGTCTCCTCGACGAGGGTCTCGAGGGCCGCCAGCCAGCGCTCGTAGTAGCTGCTCGCGAGGTACCGACCCGGGGGCAGTCGCTCTTGCGCGTAGCGGAACTCGTCGAGGTTGAAGAGGCCAGCCGCCCGGAGGCGACGCATCATCCCGTAGACGCGGCCTTCCCAGCGCGCATGGAAGACGGGCTCGTTCGTCTCGACGATCACCGGACCATGGCCGTCGGTCGCGCCCATGTCATGGACGCCGTTCATGCGGCGAGGATAACCCGGACACCGAGATTGACCCACCGGTCGGGGCGATCGCCGCCGGCGATGACTGCATCCCACGGAGCGGCAATACCGGGCACGCTCGCGACGCTCGTCGCCATAGCCTTGCCTGGAAGTCAATCACCGCCATACAGACGACTTCGTACACTCGGAAGGTGGCTGATCGGGCGGCCTTCGCGCGGCTGCAGACCAAGCTCGCCGCCGCGCTCGAGGCGAACCAATCGGGCTCGGCGACCGAGCACGTCATGATCGTGCTCCCGTCGTACAGCGTGAGCGAATCGCTCCTCTCGCACTACACGAACCGGATTGCGTCGCTCGAGCACCGCTACCTCAACGCGCTCTTCGTGGCCAACCGGATCCCAAGTTGCGAGACGCTCTATGTCGCGACGCGCGGTCCGTCACCCGAGGTGCTCGATTATCTCCTCGGGCTGTTGCGGCCTGAGCGGCGAGCCACCGCTCGATCGCAGCTCCGCATGATCGAAGTCGATGACGGCTCGGCCCGATCGGTCGCCCTGCGCCTCCTCGATCGGCCGGAGCTCATCGCCCGAATTCGCGACGAGATCGGCGATCGTCCGGCGTTCATCGAGCCCTGGAACGTCACTGAGCCCGAGGTAGAGCTCGCGCTCGCCCTCGGTGTCCCGATCAACGGCGCGGCTCCCGAGTTGCGACCACTCGCGTTCAAGAGTGCGGGTCGTCGTCTGTTCCGGGCGTCGGGCGTTTCGGTTCCGGTGGGCCGTGAGGATGTTCGAACCGCCGAGGACGTCGTGGCGGCCGTCAGCGCGATCCTCGCGGAGCGGCCCGGCGCGCGAGGCATCGTCGTCAAGCACGACGACAGCGGCGCCGGCGACGGCAACGTCGCGATCGATCTCGAGCCGATGGCCGCCGCCGAGGACCCCGCCGCCTGGCTGCGCGGGACGATCGACGCGCTCCCGGACTGGTATCGGAGGGACCTCGCGGAGGGTGGCGGGGTCGTCGAGGAGCGGATCGTCGGCCAGCGCTTCGCCAGCCCGAGCGCACAGGTCGACATCCGGCCCGGCGGCGAGGTCGTCGTCCTGGCCACCCACGAGCAGGTGCTCGGCGGCCCGGGCGGCCAGGTCTACCTCGGTTGTCGCTTCCCGGCGGATCCGGCCTACGCACCGCTGCTGGCGCGCCATGCCGCGGCCGTCGGAGCACAGCTGGCGGCTCGCGGTGCCCTCGGTCGATTCAGCGTTGACTTTGTCGCCGCCGGCGACGCGAGCGGAGGGTGGGATGTCTATGCCCTCGAGGTGAACCTCCGGAAGGGCGGGACGACCCATCCCTACACTGCCCTGCGTAACCTCGTCCCCGGGCGCTATGACACCCCCACCGGACAGTGGATCACGGAGGACGGGTCACCCCGGGCGTATACCTCGACGGACAACCTCGTCGAGCCGATCTGGATCGGCTTCCCGGCCGACGCGGTCATCCGCGCCGTCGCGGCGGCCGGTCTCCAATTTGATCCGGTGAAGGGAGTGGGCACCGTCCTCCACATGCTGTCCGGGCTCGCGATCGACGGCCGGTTCGGAGTCACCGCGATCGCTGCCACCGCGACTGAGGCGAACTCGATGTACGACGGCGTCCAAGACGCTGTCATGCGGCTCGCAGCGTCGAGCGCCAAGCTCCGATGAGCACGACCCGATCGACCGCGCCGACCGGTGTTGCGAGCCGACCGATGTCCGCTGCCCCAGCTTCGCGCCAGCACTCCGGCGAACCGCGCTCCTACTAGGCCGAGACTCACGCCTTCTCGAGCGACCGAACAGCAAGGTCGCTCGGTCCGGCGCGCCAGGGCCCTGAGAGCTGGCCTGCGGGGACCGTTCCTGGGCCTCGAGCCCCGAACGCTCGAAGTCACGCAGCGAGATCGTCAGTGGTCTCGGGCTCGAATCCTAAGAGCCGATTCCTACTCAACGCCCCGAGGCGTCGTCTCGTCGAGTCCTCATTGTCGACTCGTCTCGCCGTGCCGTTGGATAGGCTCTGTTCGTGCCGAGGCCAGTCACGAAATACGCTCGATCGGGCGACGTCCACGTGGCCTATCAAACCGTGGGTGATGGACCGATCGATCTGGTCTTCATCGACCAGTGGTGGAGCAACGTCGACGCTCAGTGGGACCTCCCGCCACTGGCGCGGACCCTCGATCGACTTGCGTCGTTCAGCCGCCTGATCCTCCTCGACAAACGCGGGACGGGATTGTCAGATCCCGTCCCGCTGGGCGGGCTGCCGACGCTCGAAGAGTGGATGGACGACATTCGAGCCGTCCTCGACGCGGTCGGTTCGGAACGCACGGCTCTGCTCGGCGGCATTGGCGCGGGCTACCTGGCGATCCTCTTCGCGGCTACCTATCCGGAGCGGACCTCGGCCCTCGTCCTAGTCGACGGCTACGCTCGGCTTCTCGGCGCGGATGACTATCTGCCTTCGCTCCCTCGCTCGTTCCCAACTCAGGAAGGAGAGGCCATCCGGGCAGGGTGGGGCACCGGGGTGTTGCTGGAGCGCCTAGCGCCGGCTGAGGCGCAGGACCCTGCAGTGCGGCAGGCATTTGCGGCATATGAGCGGCAGTCGGCGAGCCCGGGTACGGCGAGCGCGATGCTGCGAATGCTCTACGAGGGCGACGTTCGTCGGGTGCTTTCCGCGATTCGCGTGCCCACTCTGGTGATCGGCCACGCCCAATCGGCCCGCGTTCCGATCGAGCACACGCGCTATCTCGCCGAGCACATCGAGGGTGCCACGTACATCGAGTTACCCGGGGCTGAGAACCTGCCCTGGGCCGGCGACCCAGGTCCGTTGCTGGCCCAGGTCCAGGAGTTCCTGACGGGGATCCGGCCGCGAGAGGAATCGGACCGGGTCCTCGCCACAATTCTTTTCACCGACATCGTGCAGTCAACCCAGCGACTGGCCGAGCTTGGCGACGAGCGCTGGCGCTTGCTGCTGGGCGCGCACGATCGCGCCGTTCGGGAGGAGCTGCAGCGATTCCGAGGCAGGGAGATCGAGACTACAGGCGACGGTTTCCTCGCCATCTTCGACGGGCCCGCTCGGGCTGTCCGATGCGCCGCTGCCATCCGCGACGCGATGCGCCCGCTGGTCCTTGAGATCCGAGCAGGCCTGCACACCGGCGAGGTGGCACTTGTCGATGACCAGGTGCGTGGCATCGCTGTTCACATTGCCGCCAGGGTCGCGGCGCTTGCTGCGCCTTCCGAAATTCTGGTCTCGGCGACTGTGAAGGATCTCGTGATCGGCTCGGGGATCTCGTTCCAGGACCGCGGGCTGCACGTCCTCAAAGGTGTACCCGACGAGTGGCGGGTCTATCGAGCCGAGCCCTGACCGCGGGCGCTCCGGATTGGCCGAGGAGCATCCAGGCCCTCGCTCAGTCAGTGTTCGCGAACGTCATATGACGCGTGTCGGAGGCCGGGACCCTTAGCCGAGGTTGTCGACCTTCTCCGGCGCGTCGCGGCCCGTGATCTGCCGATAGAACCCGGGTCCGGCTGTCAGGGCCCAGGTCTCCGCGAGCCGGCCGTCGCGGACCCGGTTGAACATCATCTCGTGGATAACGAGCCGTCGGCCCGTCGGCTCCGCGTCGAGGTATCGGCCGGTATGCGTCGCGGTGACGATGCAGTAGCAGCCAACGGTTTGATCGTCAGCGACGATCTGCAGGATCTCGGTGTGCTTGTCAGGAAACGCGGATCGATGGAGCGCCATGGTCGGTCTCTCGTCATCGAGCGTGGCGTACCCGTCGTCGCCGGCCTCCGACTCGCGCCAGTCGTCGGTCAGGCAGGCTGCGAAGCCGTCGACATCGCCGCGGTCGTACGCGGCCCAGGCCCGCCGCAGCAGCGTTGCCTTCGCGTGCTCCACGATCGTCTCCCTTTCGACTCATCGAAGCCCATCACGCCGATTGGCTCGCTCAGCGTGCGCGAATGTCACGTGCCCTCGTCCGTCGTCCTAGTCTCGGACTGTGGCTGCCGATGTGTTCGCCGGCGTTGCGGTGACCGATTACTCGACTGCGCTGGCCTGGTATGAGCGTCTACTCGGCAAGCCAACGTTCTTCCCTACCGAGACGGAGGCCGTCTGGCAGTTGGCCGACCATGGCTGGCTGTTCATCGTGCAACGGCCCGAGCACGCTGGCCACGCGATTCCGACCATCTTCGTCGGGGACCTCGATCCCCTGGTAGCCGAGATCGGGACCCGCGGGATAGAAGCTGCGAGGACCGAGCACTACACGAGTGGCGCGCGCAAGGTCATCTACCGCGATCCAGACGGCAACGAGATCGGCTTCGGCGGATCCTGAGAGTGACGAGTACGACCTAGGCGGGGACGCGGGTCAATCACTCAGCCAGGGTCGTCGAATGTCATGTGGCTCCCGCGGTCAACTCTGCGCGGCTGAGACGAGCGAATAGAAGCTCACGACAGCGATCGAGAGTTGCAGGCACAGCGCCAGCGCAAAGACAGCGAGCGAGGTAAACGCGAGTGCGTTGGCCCAGAACAGGAGGGTCGCGATCGGTCCGACGACCAACAGGACCAAAGCAACCGGTGTCCCCGGCACGCCGGCTCGCAGCATCTGTCGAGCTCGCCACATCACGATGCCCGTGGCATAGACCGCAACGCCGGCGCTCGCCACCCTGAATGAAGCGACGGCGTCGCCGGTGGCCGCGAAGATGATCTGCGGCGCGAGCGATTCGAACACGACGTTGAAGCTCGTCGAGACGATCGCCCGTTGGCGAATGCGCATCGCCGGGGACCACGCGCCGCCCGGTGGGCTGAGCGTCGAGGTGACGGCCGTGAAGCCCGCGACCGCGACGGCGATCGTGGCAATCCCCAGAAGCAGCGCTTCTCCCGGCATCACGCGGAGTATGGCCGCGGCAGGGGTCTCTGACGCCCGCGCAGACAGCAGCTAAGTCAGCTTACGTTCAGTCTATCGGCGGTCCGACGTATGGAGGTCCTCGATCTCAGTAGGTGCAAGGAACGGAGTCGAAGGCGCACGGCTCCCTTCTCGCTCAGCGTTCGCGAATGCCACGCGATCCCGACCACAGGCGGCACACCGCTCGGCCCACCGTCACTGGTCCTCGGTCTCGAAGCCGATCAACCAGTGAACACCGTATCGGTCGATGACCTGACCGTCACTTGCTCCCCACGGCCGCCTCTGCAAATCATCGACAACCCGGCCACCCTCCGAGAGCCTCGAGAACCACTGCCGCAGTGTCGTAGCGGTGGCCGTGCCGAGCAGGGCGAGCATCATCCCTTCGGATCTGAACGGCGGCTCGGTGCCGGCGACGTCCGCGGCAAAGAGCTGGACTGGACCGGCCGTGAGACCGCCATGCGCAATGCTGTCAGCGTCGCCGTCGGTCCGATTGAACTCCCCAAAGGTATGGAGCTGGACCGAGCAACCGAAGACGTCGCCGTAGAAGGTCAACGCCTGCCGAGCGGTGCCGGGAAAGTGGAGATACGGTGTCGGAGGGGTCGACCCGGGCATGGTGTGTTTCTCCTTCAACAAGTAGCTCGCTCGGCGCTCCCGAATGTCACTCGCTAGAGGCCGGGCGAAGCCTTGACCCCTCCATCAGTCCGTACACCCTGCCGTCCGGGGCGCGGAAGTGGAACCAGCCGTACCCGGGCCGCCTCGTCGACCAGTGGATCTCGTCAAGGATCTCGACCCCCGCGGCAACGAGTTCCGCTCGAGCCGCCACGACGTCATCGACGACGAACCCCGTCACGTAGCCAAACGCGTGGTGCTGGGCCTCGAACGCCGAATCGGGATCGTCGACGCTCAGCACCTCCACGTAGTCGTGGTCGGCATCGGACATTGCCAATTGGGCGAAGGTCGGCTCGTCAACCTCGATCGGGAGCCCCAAGACCTCGGCGAAGAACTGTCGCGTCTCCTCATAGCGATCCGTGTAGGTCGTGAGCCAACCCAGGCGCTGGACTCGCATCGAGCAACCTCCCTGATGCCGGCGTCCCTAGAACATCGGGTGGGGCGCGGGTCTCACGCACCCGGCAATGGCGAGGGCTGTCCGAAATGCGAGTACGACCCTCATCATCGCTCAGGGCGATGACACTGGAACGCCCAGGCGATCGTGGGCGCCCACGTCTGGAACGTTCGGAGACTTTGCCAACCGTACGGGCCGGCCTAGGGGGAGGAAGTTGGCGAGGCCGCGGAGCCGGGCAGCGCCGTGAGGGTGCGGAGGAAGGGCTCGACCGCGGACACCAGCGACTTGTACCTCGCCAGCGGCGCCGTGAAGGTCGCCAGGTACGCGGTGTCGTCTGAGATGACGGCGAACGAGAGGAAGTGAAGGGCCGCGCCGTTGTACGTCCCGAGATACTCGAACCGAAGCATCGGCCCAGTTGGCCCCACGATGATCTTGCTCGAGACGAGCTTGAAGGCGACCATGAGCTTCGGCCCGATGCGCAGAGATGCGGCGGCGTATCCCGCGAGGTCCAGGCCGCCGGTTGTCTGAGCCAGGATGTTGACGTTTGGCGCGAAGCCATTCTCGGGTGTCGCGACCACCCAGAACTCGATGCCCTTCGAGACTGCTCCGGACGCCTCGTGCACCCAATCCGGCCCGACCGACAGGGCATAGCCGCCAGCCGGATCAACGAAGTAGCCGACTGGCGTGGGCGATGGCGCCGCGGTGGGCACCTCGGTAGGAGTCGGCGTTGGCGAAGGAAGAGCGACTACAGACGGTGGGGCTGATGACGGGATCGAGGCAACCGCGGATCCGCACCCAACCACGGTGGCCGACAAGACGATGAACAGACTGGCGAGACGCGGCTCGAACCGACTTCCCACCCCCTTCGCCTCCCTTCGCCCCCGGTCAACAATACGCGCCGATTCGGGCGATTTGGCGCGGTCCACTGCCACTTGCCAGGGCCGACATGTCCAAGGCCGCGCCTGTAACAACTGCCTCAGCACTCGGTTTCGAGCCGTCGCTTGAGGCTCGCGAGGCCTCTGTGGACCTCGCGCCCCAGCACACACGCCGTGATCGGATCGCCGAGCGCCTGGAGGCCACCGGTTGCAACCTCGTAGGCCGTCATCACGCGCGTGCCGGTGCCGTCAGGCTCGAAATCGGTCACGACGAGGATCAGTGTTCCGTGGCTGCTGCCGTCCCAGGCCACCCGACGGTTCGGCTCGAAGGCCGTGATCGCACCCGAGGTCTCGATCCGGCGTCCAACCGATCGGCTCAGGAGGCGGAATGTCGAGCCAACGGCGGGGCCATCGCCCGAGGTTCGCTCGGAGACATCGAAGCGTGGGTGCCAAGCGGACATCCTCGCGGGATCTGCGGCGAGCTCGAAGACCACCTCAACCGGCCGTGCGATCGTGATCTCCCCTTGGAGCCTAATCACGGGCGACTGTCAGGCAAACAGATCGTCGAAGGCGGTCTGATCGCCGACGTAGCCCCAGCGCTGGGTGACGCGACCATCCGGCAGCACGTCGTACAGGTTGACACGCGACATAGTCAGCCTTCGTTTGCCGCGGCTCACCGTCAGGTCATAGATCGCGACCAGGTGTCGTCCGTTGGCGAGGGCGTCGTGCAATCTCGTCTCGAAGCGGCCGTCGGTCATCGTTGCGATCCGGTCGAAGAGACCGAACACCGCGTCCGCGCCGACGTACTCCCCGGTCAGAACGTTGCGGCCGGGCTCGTGCCACACGAAATCATCCGCGAACCAGGCCCGCATGGCCTCGTGGTCGCCCCGCTCGAACGCCTCGTGCGCGGCGTGAAAGCGCTCGAGGTGGGGGTGCTCATCCATCTTTCCCTCCATTCGGTCGGCTCGTCGCGGCTGTCCGGGCGCTCCTGGGCGTTCAGCCAGGTCGGGAGCGTGCCTCGAAGATCTGGCGCGGCCCGCTGACCCCCTTCAGGTCCCGGGCTCCTCGATCGATGAACTCGAAGTCACCGCCGCTGGCCAGCTCGCGCGTCGTCGCGGACACGAGGACCTCGCCGGGGCCCGCGCCCTCCATGACCCGGGCGGCGATGTGGACGGCAAGGCCGCGCAGGTCATGGCCGGCGAGCTCGACCTCGCCGGTGTGGATGCCGGCGCGGATTTCGATGCCGAGCAGATGAGCCGAAGCGGCGATCCTGAGGGCTGCGGCGATGGCGCGACCCGGTGAGTCGAACGTGGCCAGGAATCCGTCGCCGGTCATCTTGATCTCGCGCCCCCGATGCGCCTCGAGCAGGCCTCGAACGTCCTCGTGGTGAGCTTGCAGGAGGCGCTTCCAGGCGCGATCGCCATGATGTTCGGCGGTCGCAGTCGAGCCGACGATGTCCGTGAACAGCACAGTTGCGAGCAGACGCTCGCGAGGGTCTGGCGCCTTGGCCCAGTCGGCGATTCCCTGGAAGACGATCCGAACGCTCGGGTCGTCGCCGACCACCCAGGAGTCATGCCCCGGTGCCGTGTCATAGAGGTCACCCGGATTGATGACCTTGACCTCGCCGTCGCGGGTCTCGACCATCAGGCGGCCGCTGACCTGGTACCCGACATGGTGGTATTCGCAGCGCTCGGTGCCGGCGATCGGGCGGACGTGCGTGGACCAGCGCCAACCGGGCTCCTCGACCTCTCGTCCGACGGTCAGCGGGCCGATCGTCACGAGGTCCGTGTGGCCCAGCTCGAACGTGACGCGCTCGTCCGGTTCAGTGAACCGCTTTAGATCGAGGCCCGACATGACCCGCAGTCTGGCTTCGGCGCGAGCGGCCCGTCAACGGGAGCGCCGGGTGTCGAGCGTAAGCGGGCCCATCTCGCCCTTGCCGCGCGCCGGTCCTGGCGCCATCGCGGGATGGACGCCTTGACGCTCACGAACTGGCCGCCCCTCGGTGGGTTCGGGACCCGCGCCAGACGAGGAACACGGCGATCCCCCCGAGCGCCGCCGAGACGAGATCGCCAACGAAGACCGAGCCAAACGGGTTGATGGGTTCGCTTGGTACCCCCGCACGACGGCAAGGATCACGTACAGCAGCACCCAGGCTAGCCCGACTCCGGTGGACCACGCCACGGTCACGCGGCCGGCCGTCAGGGCCAGGCCAATCGCCACGACCGACGCACCAAACCCGACGTAGAGCTCGGGCACCTCTAGGGTCCCGAGGAGGAACGACACGAGGGCCGCCACGAACCACACGGCCCGTCCGGCTCGCGCGAAGCCCATCGCCCGCCTCCCTCAGCCCCTGGCCAAGCGGATCATCGACCCTCGATGACCTCGGCACAAGCCGATGCCTCGCCAGCCTGGCCGCCCGTTCTGTTGTGTCCTAAGCGACCGACTCCGGGCGCTTGGCCGATCACCGCACGCGACCCGATCTGGCCCCGAGGCTCCCGAGGGCCCCGAGTGCGACCGAGTCCGCGCGTCCACCGGTTAAGGCACCGGGTGGGCGTCGTGCCATGCGGAGAGGGCCGTCATGGCTTCCAACGCCGTCGCCCCCGCCGCCATGCGAGTGCCCATCTCGCGAAAGAACCCCTCCAACCCGGCGGGGGCGATGAGGATGAGCGTTCGCGATGGTGCGAGGAGCGAGCGGTAGTGGTGGCGCGTGCCGCTGGGAATGACGACGACCTCGCCCGGCCCGACCTCGATCTCATCGACGTCGCGGGTGAAGAGGTACCGACCCTCGAGCACGATGAACGCCTCCTCGTGCTCGCGATGGACGTGTGGCGACGGGCCACCTGTCTCGGGTCGCGTCTCCTCGAACAATTCGTAGGCTCCGCTCGTGTCCGTCGCGGCCGCGACGATCGTCCAATTGGGCCGTCCGAGCGGGCGCGGACCGAGCCGCGACTTCTCGTCCTTCCTCATCGTCCCTCCGTCTGTGCCTAGATCCAGCCTCAGCTCGAGCGGGCCGCTCAGTCAGCGTGCCGGAATGTCACTCGTCAGGGACGGGCCGCGGTCAGCATTCCGCCGGCGCAGATGGCGAGTCCGAGTAATCCGACGATGACCGCGAGCGCCCCCGAGGAACCGGAGGTTGTGAGGGCGAGGATGACGCCAAAGATTGATACGTCGATCCCGAGGAGCAGCAGTCTCGCGCCTCGTGCCTCCATGTCGCGACCCTCCCGTACTTCGGAGCATCGGATGATCCGCGCAGGGTATGTCCCGCGGTCAGTCAGCGTCCGCGAATGTCACGTGACGTCATGAGTTAGCCGAAGACTCATCGTCGACGCCGTCGACAAGCTTCGCCCCGAGCTGTTGAAAGAGCTCCCAGTGATCGTTCAGGTGCCAGTGCTGGGCAACCCGATCGCCGGAGAACTCAAAGATGTCGAGGCCGAGCACCTCGTACGTTCGATGGTGGGCCCGGAAGGATCGGAAGTCCTCGATGTGCCGGCCCCGAAGGACGACCCGGGTGATGACCTTGTCGCCCGCCTCCATGAGGTCCAGGAGCTCGGCGCTCGTCTCGGCGAAGTGCGATTGCCACGTGCGCATCCCGGCGGCCCAGCTGTCGGGCGTCTCGGCGTCATCGTTGACGCGGAACTGTGGGGCGTAGACATCGCCGGCGAGCTCGAATCGGTTCGCGCCGATCACGTCGAGCCAGTAGTGGCGAATGGTGGCCTCGCGGTCGGACATGCCCATCCTCGCGGCGCTCAGCCCGTTCGCTCAGTGTTCGCGAATGTCACGTGATGGAAGGGTGCCAGTGATCAACAGCCACGAGCCGGAAATGAAGAAGTAGAAGTTGGCGACCAGCGCGACGGCCGCGACGTTGATGCCCGAACCAACGCCGAGAAGCAACATCAACGAACCAACGATCTGGCCCAAGTAGCAAACACTCCCGCCGACCACGCGGAATGGGCTGAGGGCAAACCGGCTGCTACCGCGTAGCCGGAACCCCTGGATGTAGCCGTTGGTGTTGATTGCCGTCGCCGGCAACGCGACCGCCAACCACTCGAAGCCCAGTGCCTGCGGCGTCTGCTGCCCCATTAGCGCCAACGTGCTAATGATGAATGCCGAGCTGAAGCCGGTCAGCATGTTGATGGCGCGGTAGCGGTATGTGGCATCTTCGGCGACGCCTCGCAGATTGATGGTGATCGCCACAAACACCAGTCCGGTCAGCGCGGCTGAGCCGCCGCCGATCAGCATGAAGAAGCTGATCCACTGCTCAGGATTCATCGACGCGGTTCGGAACGGGATTGATCAGCCATGTCATTCATTCAACGTCGGTACAGGTCACGTGGCACCCGAGGCGCGTTCCCCACCGAGCCCGGGATCAGCCGACTCGGACGCGAATCGGATGGATTCGGATCGGCGCACTGATGTCTGGAGCGGTCGTCTTGAGGTCCAGGCCCCAGTGGGGATAGAGAGGCGCGAACTTGGCGACGTAAGCCGGGTGCTCGTCGAGCGGCAGGACCGTCGGATCGACCACCGCCCGACCCTCGATGATCAGCCAGTGGTCGCCGAAGGGGTCGGACTCGAGATGGAACGACACTTGCGGCGAGGCCTCGAGGTTGCGGACTTTCGGGGCCTTCGGATCGCTGTAGAACAGCAGCTCGCCATCCGCGTAGACGAACGAGATCAGTGACGACTGGAGGCGGCCGTCGGGTGCGGCGGTCGTGAGCCACGCGACGGCATCGCGTTCGAGATGCTCACGCGCCCAGTCCGCCCCGTTACGCGCGAGCGCGAGTTCGAGCGGGTCCGTTGGGGCTGTCTGGTCATCGCTCAAACTTGGTCACCAATTTCTTCGTTCAGCGTTCACGAATGTCACCTGAGGCCTCGACGCTCTGCCGACCCTCGATGGTGGATGGTCGACAGCACGTCGGGCGCGCTCATCGTTCAGCCTCCCCTGGGAGCCACTACGGTAGGTCGACCTGGCTCGTTGTGGGAGCCGTGTAACGAGAAATCGCTCATCCTCGCTCAGCGTGGCGCAATGTCACTTGAGACCTGCTCTCAGTGATGGAGCCCAGCACGAACCGCCCCGACCAACGGCAACCGCCTGCCGACGTGCAACGCTGAGTCCGCATAGACCCGCCCGGCGACTCGCACAACCCATACGGTTGCACCGGCTGTGAGGGCCATGGACAGCGCCACCTGCCAGGGCACGGCCGCGCCCGCCGCAATCCGCATCGGCATGAAGATCGGCGCCGACAGAGGTACGAGCGACAGGGCCGTGCTCATGGTGCCGGACGGATCTGGCAGGGCAAAGAACATGAGGACGTATGACACAACGAAGACGAGGGTGACTGGAGTCGTAGCGCTTTGGATCTCCTCAGGCCGCGACACGAGGACCGCGGCGGCGGCAAACGCCGATGCGTATAACGCGTACCCAAGGAGGAACCAGGCAAGGTACGAGGCGAGCTCGACGACGCCAATGGCCGGCAGCACCACTGCGTGGGTCAGACCCCCGACCGCAAGCGCCGCCAGAGACACGATCCCGAGCTGCAGGAGGCCGACGAGGCCGATCCCGATGATCTTGCCCGCCAACACATCCGCTGGCTCGATCGAGGCGAGCAGAATCTCGATGACCCGACTCGCCTTCTCCTCGACCACGCCCTGGGCCACGAGGTTCCCGTAGGCCTCGATCGACACGAACAGAAGGATCGCGACGACCAGTCCGGAGAACACGGCCTGGTCCGCGGGAGCGGCCGAGACTCCGGCCGGCTCGATCCGGTCGACGGTGACGGCTGTGGTAACGGAGGCAATCTCGGCAGGGCTCAAGCCGGCTGCCGCGAGCCGAGCGTTCTGGACGGCGGCATCGAGGGCAATCTCGACGTTCGACGGCAAACTCACCGCGGCGACCGCGGCAGGCTGGACGGCCGAACCGCTGACAGCGAGGTCGAGGGTTCCGGCTTCGACCCGGGCCCGGCCGGTCGCCGCGTCTGGGACCTCAGTCACCACGACGGACACACCGAGGTCGGAGGCAACCGCGCTGAATGACGACCCAAGGACGCCGGCCCCGCCGCTGAACCCGACTTGGACCGTGGCGGCCGAGCTCGATCCGCCGGACAGGGCTGACGATGCAGCGAGGATGCCTCCGATCGCAACGCCGACAAGCACCACCGTGGTAATCGCGAAGACCCTCGACCGCAGCCGCACCCGGATCTCGCGCCGAGCCACCACCCAGACCGTCTGTAGGCCCAGTCCAAGGGTCCTCATCAGTCAGCGTCGCTAAATGTCACGTGGTCGGGACGCTCCGAATTGATCAAGGTCGCAGCCCGAGAGATGTCCTCTAGAACCCGCCCGAGGGCTGGGCCGCCTTCGCGCTCCACCGTGTGGCCGGCGTTATCTCGGGCAATTACTCGCCAATGACCCGACGACACCTCGACGATATCTAAGTCCCATCCAGCTGGCGCACCGAGCCAGCGAGCCTGCGTGCGCCGTAGTTCGCGGAGAGCGAGGTCGTGCCTGAGCAGGAGTGGCGGCAGGCTGGGATTCAGGCCGTAGATCGCGGCAAGATCGTCTTCGAAATCAGCGTACCGCCGAATGCTTGACGGCAGCCATTTGCCGTCGACGTCACGCTCGTCCCAGCGGTCCAGGGCGTCGAGTTCAAGCAGTTTCTCGCGGGTCGCGAGTTGGAGCGCCGGGATGATTACCGACCGGACGGCCGGGGGGTCCTGTTCGGGTGACCACAGCCCGACCAGTACCGCCTCATCGAGGGTTGCCACCGCCTCGGCATCGTCGGCGACGAGCTCGCGCGTCCGCAGTAGGAGGGCGTCGTAGTAGATGCCGCCGATGCTCAATCCACGGAGTCCGGACAGGAGGATGTCTTTAGACATCAGACTCGCTCAGGGCTTACGAATGTCACCTGACACCGACGGGCACAGAGCGCGCATGAAGGCCTCGGCCACATCGCCGGTCATTGGGCGGGCGAGTATCCGTAGGTGGTGACCCAGGTTCATCCAGCCGGCATCGGTTGGCGACAGGGCGCAGGTCGCCTCCGGACCGGGTGCAGCCGGCACTAGGGCGGACGCCGGCATGCCAAGGTCGGAGCTCACCGCGCTCGGCCGTGCGGCGGAGCCGGCGTCGTAGCTGGTGGAGCCCGGGCTCGGCGCGGCTCAGGACCCGTTGGTCGCGGGCGGCGGGCCGAGCGGTGGCACCTCGGCTGGCGGCGGGAGGGGCGGCGGCGGCAGCGTGCTCGGATCGATCGGCGTGCCGTCATCGGGCGGCGGGCCGAGCGGCGGCACCTCGGCTGGCGGCGGGAGGGGCGGTGGTGGCAGCGTGCTCGGATCGATCGGCGTGCCGTCATCGGGCGGCGGGCCGAGCGGCGGCACCTCGGCTGGCGGCGGGAGGGGCGGTGGTGGCAGCGTGCTCGGATCGATCGGCGTGCCGT
>Ga0070731_10000248_pt1 | contig 89446 bp, 86 predicted proteins | sample Coa_R1_2_FD_66448 | JGI IMG/M metagenome (GOLD analysis project Ga0070731, IMG submission 66448) | Surface soil microbial communities from Centralia Pennsylvania, which are recovering from an underground coalmine fire - Coalmine... | ecosystem: Environmental > Terrestrial > Soil > Unclassified ... | reverse complement strand
GCCGCCAAGCACCCGGACGACAAGGTGGTCGACATCCTGCGCAAGACCTGGCCGAAGATGTCGCCGACGGGGCAGCGGGAGGCGCTAGGCCTGCAGCTTCCCGCGCCCCTGCGCGCCATCGTAGACAAGGCTCTTGCGTAGCAGGAAAAAGGCGATCGCCAGGTTGAGCAGGTTCCAGCCGATGCCGTTCATGAATGCGGCGCGGTAGGAACCGGTCAGGTCGAAGATGGCGCCAGTCATCCAGCCGCCCAGCGCCATGCCGAACAGCGTGCACATCAGCACCGCGCCGACGCGGGCGCCGGCCTCGCGCTGCGGGAAGTACTCGCGCACGATGATCGCGTATGCGGGGACGATGCCGCCCTGGAACAGGCCGAACATCGCCGACACGACATAGAGCGAAGCCAGGCTGTCGAAGGGCAGGAACAGGAGCAGCGCCACCCCCTGCAGCCCCGAGCCGAGCAGCAGCGTGCGCAGGCCGCCGATGCGGTCGCAGATCCATCCCGACGCGAGCCGGCTGACGATGCCGAAGCCGAGCATCATCGAGAGCATTTCCGCGCCGCGCGCCGGTCCGTAGCCCAGGTCGCTGCAGTAGGCGACGATATGCACCTGCGGCATCGACATGGCGACGCAGCATCCGACGCCGGCGACGCAGAGCAGGGCGAACAGTGTATTGGGCGGGATATCGATTTTCTTCTGCCCGTCCGAATTGCTTGCCCCGGACAGATCCTGGACGGGCGGCTTGCGTCTGAGCAGGAACGCAAGCGGGATCATCGTGGCGGCGCAAAAAATGCCGACCCCCGTGAACGCCGCGCGCCAGCCGATGGTGTCGAAGTAATACTGCAGCACCGGCGGCCAGACCGCGCCGGCGAGGTAGTTGCCGCTGGCGCAGATCGCGACTGCGATTCCGCGCCGGCGCGTGAACCACATCGAAGTATCCGCTACCAGCGGCGCGAACGCGGACGAGGTGCCGAGCAGGCCGATAAGCAGGCCCTGGACCAGCGCGAACTGCCACAGGCCACTGGAGGCGCCCGCCGCAGCGAAGCCCAGGCCGAGGCAGACGGCGCCGATCAGCACCGGCACCATGACGCCGAAGCGATCCGACAGGCGCCCCATCAGGATGCCACCGAGGCCAAAGCCGATCATGGTGGTGGCGTAGGGAAGCGAGGCCGCGGAGCGCGTGATGCCGAATTCCGCCTGCACTGCCGGCAGCGCCACGGCGACCGCGTACATGCCGACGCCGCTGATCGTCATGAGCGCGAGCGAGGCCGCGAGGCGCAGCCAGGCGTAGGTTGATTCCGGTTGCGCGCTCCGGTCGAAAGCCGTCATCGGGCGATTCTAGCGGTCATATAGAATCCATCCCGGCGATGCGCATCCTTGTTTCGAATGACGACGGCTATTTCTCCCCTGGCATCGCGATATTGGCGCAACGGCTGGGCACGCTCGGCGAGGTCACCGTGGTCGCGCCCGAGCGCGACCGCTCCGGCGCCTCGAATTCGCTCACCCTCGACCGTCCGCTGCAGGTGCGCCGCGCCGCGAACGGCTTTCTCTACCTGAACGGCACTCCGACCGACTGCGTGCACCTGGCGCTGACCGGGCTGATGCAGCCGCCGCCCGATGTCGTGGTCTCGGGGATCAATTTCGGCGCCAACATGGGCGACGACACGATCTATTCCGGCACCGTGGCCGCGGCCACCGAAGGCTTCCTCTTCGGCATTCCGTCGCTGGCGGTGTCGCTCGCCAGCAAGGAGGGTGGGCACTTCGAGACCGCAGCCGCGATCGCGCTGCAGATGGTGGAACGTTTCGGCCGCGCGCCCGTCGGACAGCCGGTGCTGCTCAACGTGAACGTACCCGACCTCGCGATGGCGGAACTGGGTGCGGTCGAAGTCACGCGCCTGGGCCGCCGCCACAAGGCCGAGCCGGTAGTGAAGATGCAGACTCCGCGCGGCGAAGCCTTCTGGATCGGCGCAGCCGGCGAGGCGCAGGACTCGGGGCCGGGCACCGATTTCCACGCCGTCGCGGCCGGGCGCGTATCGGTGACGCCGCTGCAGGTGGATCTCACCTTCCACCAGCAACTGCCGCTGGTCAGGGAGTGGCTGGCGAAGTGATGCGCAACGTCGCCGGCATCGGCATGACTTCACAACGCACGCGCGAGCGCATGGTCGAGCGGCTGCGCGAGCAGGGCATCACGGATGCGCGCGTGCTTGAGGCGATGGCCGGCGTGCCGCGGCATTTCTTCGTCGAGGAGGCGCTCGCCAGCCGCGCCTACGAAGACACGGCGCTGCCGATTGGCTTCGGTCAGACTATTTCGCAGCCGTATGTAGTGGCGCTCATGATTGAATTTCTCATCAAAGATAGAAAATTGGGAAAGGTTCTGGAGGTCGGAACCGGCTGCGGTTACCAGGCGGCGGTGCTGGCGAGCCTCGCCTCGGAGGTGTATTCCATCGAGCGCATCCGCGAGCTGCTGGAGCGCGCACGCGGCAACCTGCGCGAGCTGCGGCTGAAAAACCTGCGTCTGGCGCACGGCGACGGCGCCGCGGGCATGGAGAAGGCCGCGCCTTTCGATTCCATCATCGTGGCCGCGGCCGCGCCCGAAATGCCGCAAGCCCTCTTACAACAGCTGGCACGGGGTGGCAGAATGATAATGCCGCTGCGCGACGGCAGGTCCGAAGCGCAGCGCCTGATCCTGATCGAGCGCAGCGCGCGGGGCTATACCGAGGCGACGCTCGACCCGGTGCGCTTCGTCCCGCTGCAGGCCGGAAAGGCATGATGAAAGTTGCCCACGCGTTGCTTGTAATCCTGGTCGCCGGCTGCGCCTCGCGCTCGCCAGCGCCGGTGGACGATCGCCGTCCGGCGCAGGCGCCCCAACCGGCCGCGCCGGTGGCGCAGGCGACGCCGGTTCCAGGCGCTACCCCCGCGCCACGCCCGGGGTACTACACGGTCAAGCGCGGCGACACGCTGTATTCCATCGCGCTCGAGTACGGCGCCGACTACCGCGAGCTGGCGCAATCGAACAATCTCGAGGATCCGTCGAAAATCCGCATCGGCCAGGAATTGCGCGTTGCTTCGCCCGAAGAGTCCGGCGCGGCGCAGGTCGGCAGCGCGCGGCTGCCGGGCGAAGTGGAGGCCCGGCCGCTGGGATCCGTGCCACCGGCGGCGCAGGAAAGCGGGATCAAGACCTCGCCCAAGGCGCTGCGGCTGCCCTATTCGGAGCAGAACCTGGCCCTGCTCTCGAAGCCGGAAAGCCAGGCGGAGGCAAAGCCGGAAGCGAAACCTGAAGCGAAGCCGGAACCCGCCGCCAAGCCGGCCCCTGCAGCCGATCGCGACCCGGATGCGATCGAATTCGCCTGGCCCGCGCGCGGCAAGCTGCTCGCCGGCTTTGCCGAGCCGAACAACAAGGGCCTGGATATCGCCGGCAAGCCGGGCGACCCGGTGCTGGCCGCGGCCAGCGGCCGCGTGATGTATACCGGCACCGGCATCCGCGGCTATGGCAAGCTGATCGTGATCAAGCACGACAACAATTTCAACAGCGTATACGCGCACAACCGCGAGATCCTGGTGAAGGAAGGCCAAACCGTGACACGCGGCCAGCGCATCGGCGAACTCGGCGACACCGACGCCGACGCGCCCATGCTGCACTTCGAGATCCGCAAATCCGGCAAGCCGGTGGACCCGGCGAAATACCTGCCCGCGTCCTGACGTCTCGATCCTCTGGTGGATCCGGGCTCGCCCGATTCACGAAGATGACAGGGCGCTGCGATTCTCATGACAAGTCCGTCCGACATATTTCACGGCAAAATCCTGGTCGTCGACGACGAGCAGGTCAACGTCCGCCTGCTCGAGGGCATACTGCGCGGCGCCGGCTACGATTGCGTCGAATCCACGGGCGATTCAAACGCGGTCTGCGGGCTTCACCGCAGGAACCGGTACGACCTGATCCTGCTCGATCTCCAGATGCCTGGAATGGACGGTTTCCAGGTGATGGAAGGCCTGAAGGAAATCGAAGGGGACAGCTATCTTCCGGTCCTCGTCGTCACGGCGCAGCCGGATCACAAGCTGCGTGCGCTGAAGGCCGGCGCCAAGGATTTCGTGGGCAAGCCGTTCGAACTGGCCGAGGTGCTGGCGCGAGTCCACAACATGCTGGAGGTGCGCCTGTTGCACCGGGAAACGAAGCGTCTCTACGACGAGCTTCTGTCGGAACACGGGCGGCTGATCGAACTGAGCGCCCAGCCTGGCGCCATGGTGGGCGTTAAAAAGGACGAACGTCTCGTCACACCGTGGTACCTCAGCCTGAGGCTTCGTCTGCCGTGGCTGCAGCTCAATCTGGTTGCAGCCTTCGTCGCCGCGGGCGTGATCGGCCTGTTTCAGGAAACCATCGACCGGCTGCTGATCCTCACCATGTTCCTGCCGGTGCTGGCGGGCCAGTCGGGCAACACCGGCAGCCAGGCGCTGGCGGTCACCCTGCGTGGCGTCTTCCTGGGCGAGCTGGGATTGGTCAAGGAAAGAGCGCTGATAATGAAGGAAGCCCTGCTCGGCCTGCTGAACGGGGCCCTGGTCGGGTTGGTGGCGGCATTCTGCATGTACGTGGTCGCCACCGTAAAGCACATGCCCAACGCCTTCATGCTCAGCGTCGTCGTGTTCCTCGCGATGATCGGGAGCTGCGTCATCAGCGGGGCCCTCGGCGCGGTCATGCCGCTTATTCTTAAGAAGCTCGGTGCCGACCCCATCATCGCCTCGAGCATTTTCGTCACGACCGCCACCAACGTGGCAAGCATGGGGATGCTGCTTGGGCTGGCGGCGCTGCTGGTGAAGTGAGTCAAATCGACTGCCGGAAGTTCCTCACGGCACCGACTTTCGCATGCGCAATTCCTGCGCCAGATCGTAAACCGCGGAAGCGTACAGGACGCTCCGGTTATAGCGCGTCAGGACCAGGAAATTGTTCAATCCCAGGCGGTATTCGGTCGCCGCGCCCGGGCTCTCCAGTTCGATCAGCGCCACCGGCGTGTCCAGTGCGAGTTCGGTACGTGTTTCCACGCCGAAGCGCCGCAGATCGGACAGCTTCACCGTCGGCTCGACGCCCGCGTTCACCAGTTCGCGATAGGCTTCCCCGGAGACGTGCGCCGGCAGTTCGACCCGCTCTCCGCGCCGCCAGCCGTGCATGGCAAGGAAGTTGGCGACGCTGCCGATGGCGTCGCTGGGACTCGCGCGCAGGTCGATCGCGCCGTCTCTGTCGAAATCCACCCCGAAGCGGCGGTAGCTGCCGGGCATGAACTGCGGGATGCCGATCGCCCCGGCGTAGGAGCCGCGGACGCTGAACACGTTGATGCCGGCGTCGCGCGCGAACAGCAGGTACTGCTCCAGCTCTGCGCGGAAGAATTCGGCGCGCGGCGGGTAGTCGAACGCGAGGGTGGAGAGTGCGTCGATCACGCGCCAGCTTCCCATCTGGCGGCCGTACAGGGTCTCGATGCCGATGATTGCGACGATTATTTCTTCTGGTATGCCGTGCTCCTGCGCAGCGCGCGCCAGCGCCGCCGCGTTGCGGTTCCAGAATTCGACGCCCTCGGCGACGCGCTTGTCGGTGACGAAGCGCGCGCGGTAGTCCAGCCAGGAGCGAACCTTGGCGTCCTTGGGCGGCGCGATCGCCGCCAGGATCGCGGGCTCGCGGCGCGCTCGGGAAAAGAGGAAATTCAGTTCGCGCTCGACAAAGCCGTGGCGCTCGACCATCTCGCGGATGAAGGCGTGCACGTCGTCGCGCTTGCCGTAGGGCGTCTGTTTTGGCGGCGCGCAGAGCACGGGCGGCGCCGCGCATGCGAGCAGCAGCGCCGACAGGAAACAGCAGACGAGCCTCATGCGCCGTACTTCATCCGTCGCATTTCATCCGATCTGCAGCTCCCTGACCATGCGGCGCAGTTCTACCACTTCCCCGGGCGAGGCGTTATTGCCGTAGCGCAGCGCGATGTATAGCGCGGCGATGCGGCGGATAGCCTCGTTGGCGGACGGCAGATTGCTCGCAGCCCGCTCCGAGTAGTCGCGCGGGCCTTCCTGCGGCAGGCGCACCAGGCCCCTGGCGCCCAGCTTGCGGCAGAAAAGATTCCATGAAGCCTGTACCGGGTCAGGCCGTGCGACCCGCCGCAGCATCCAGGCAAACAGGACGAGCACGAAAGCGCCGAGTACCGCGAGCAGCGTCGAGGCGAGTCCCAGCCAATCGGCGTCCCGCATGCCGAACCAGGACATCAGTTCGCGCTGCCGGTCCGGGTTGTAGCCAAGCACCAGCAGGTTCCACTGGCTGGTGAGAGCCTCCCAGTTGTTGCGCAGCGTCCGCAGCCATTCCAGATCGGAACGCATCAGCAGCGGCAGCGAGTCGCTTGCCGGCACCGAGCGCGCGAGGCCGTCGTCTACGCGCATGGGCACCGAGAGCGCGGTCGGGTCCACGCGGATCCAGCCGCGGGCGGGCAGAAATACCTCGGTCCAGGCGTGCGCGTCGGACTGGCGCACGGTGAATTTGCCATCCACCGGATTAAGGTCGCCGCCCTGGTACCCGGTGACGACGCGCGCCGGCACGCCGGCAGCGCGCATCAGAAACACGAACGCGGAGGAAAAGTGCTCGCAGAACCCCTGCCGCGTGACGAACAGGAACTCGTCGATGGAGTCGCGCCCGAGCAGCGGCGGCTCGGTTGTGTACTGCAGGCGCTCGCGGCGGAAATAGTCGATCGCGCGCGCCAGTACCTCGGTGTCGTCCTTCGATGCGTCGCGCCAGCCCTCGGCCAGCGCGCGCGCGCGCGGATTGAAGCCCGGCGGCAGGCGCTGCGCGCGGCGCAGGTTGCGGCTCGCTTCCGCCGCATTGGGCGTGCCCTCGACCACCGAAGCCATTTCGTAGCGCATGCGCGCGCGCACCGGCTGCAGCGTGACAATCTGCCCGTCGTCCAGATAGCGTGCTCGTTCGGGAAGGCTCGCCGGAGCTTCGAGCGCGAACAGCCAGTTGCGGTTGTGCGGCTCGAGCAGTACCGCGTACTCGAACCGGGTGCCGTCGCTCGGCGGCTGCAGGTCGGCGAAGCCGGGCGATCCCAGGCGCCAGGTGCGGCCGTCGAAGTCGACCATCACCGGCCCGCGCCAATACAACGAACGCCGGCGCGGCGCCTCGCCCTGGAACTCGACGCGGAACGCGATGGCGTCGGACAGCGTCAGCTGCGAGAGGCTGCCGGGGGTCATCGAGTCGGACAGCCCGCTCATGCCGGCGTAAGCGTCCTGCGGCAGCCCCCACAGCGGTCCCTGCACTCGCGGAAACAGCAGGAACAGCGCCAGCGCGGCCGGCACCGCTTGCGCGAGCAGCCGCCGCGCGGTGCGCAGGTTGGCGAGCGGCGCGCGGCGCGGTGCGGCGAAGCCCACCAGCGCCAGCACGCTGGTGCCGACGGCGGCGAACATGCCGATCGCCGTGGGGATCGACTGCGTGTAGAGGAAATTGGTGATGGCGAGGAACCAGGTGAGGAACACCACCGCTGCGGCATCGCGCTGGTTGCGCGATTCGAGCAGCTTCAGGCCCGAGAACAGCACCAGCAGCATGATCCCGGGCGTGCGGCCGAAAATGGCACGATATTCCAGCCAGACGCCGGCCGAAGCGAGCAGCGCGACGGCCAGCAGCATCCAGCTCGAGGGCAGCAGGCCGCGGCCGCCGCGCGTGGACAGCGCGGTGGCGCGCCAGCCGTACAGCGCCAGCGTGAGCAGCGTCAGCCACCACGGTGCGCGCAGCGCGTGCGGCACCACTACGATCAGCAGCCCTGCAACCAGAACCAGCAGGTCGCGCCCGTCGATCGGGCGCGCCGCCGGCGCAAGCGGCGCGGACTCGATCGCTGCAGGCGCGCTGCTACTCATGCAATGCCAGCGCCCCCAGGCATGCGGCGCGGTGCGAGCCACCCGTGCCGGGGGCGAGTTCGGTTCCGGGCAGGCGCAGGCCGTAGCGTGCCCCGGCGCGCTCGGCCGCGAGCACCCAGCCGGCGAGGCGCGACAGGCGCTGCTCCAGGCCGAGCGATGCCGGCAGGTCCCGCAGGTCGAGCCAGAGTTCTGCGACCGCGTCGCCGGCAAACTGCTTGGTGAGCATGTCGTCGCTTCGCGCGTGCAGGGTGTCGCTTCGTGCCGCTGACTTCCATGCGACATGGCGCGGCGAATCGGAGGGCTGGTAGGCGCGCAGGCCGGAAAAATCGTCGCTGCCCCGTGCGTGGGCGCGCGCGCCGCCCGCCTGAGCGCTGGAAGCAACAGGGGGCAGGGTGCTCGCTTCAGGCTGCGGATAGACGAGGCACCGGCTGTCGGGTTCGACATAGCTCCAGGCGCGGAACAGGCCGAGCGGAAAGCGCGTCTCCAGCATCACGCGCCCGAGCGGCAGCCAGCCCCGGCGTTGCGCCGGGACCGCGAGCATCGCATCGGTCGCCGAGTCCGCCGCGATGTCGACGGTCGTCTGCGCGCCCGAGGCTGCGTGGCGCAACAGGATCTCGGGCCGGTCGAAGCCGCTGGTATTCGAAAGTCCCAGCCGGAACTGCGCCCCTTCCCCGGCAAACACCGGATCGCAGCGGCCGGCGCGCACCGACAATTGCGCCAGGTTGCGCGCGGTCTGCACCATGCCGGCGATCCCCATGCCCGCAAGCAGGAAGGTGAGGGCAAAGCCGAGCGACAGCGCGTAGTTGATCGAACCCACCAGCAGGATCGCCAGCGTGCCGCCGAACAGCAGTCCGAGCCGGCTCGGAACGATGTAGACGCGGCGATGGCCGAGCACGATCGCGCCGCCGCCGCTCGCATTGCGGGGCGCCGGATGCCCGTAGAACCTGCCCGTCAGCTTCGGATCCGAGCGCAGGGGAAGCGCCACGTCAGCTCTTCGCGCCGTCGTACTTCCATGGCCCCTGCCACATCGCGTTCACGGCGTTCGGATACTCGGCTTGTCCGAGGCTGCCGTTGTAGCGGCCGAGGGCACGGAAAAAATCGCCTTTTTCGAGATCGAGGTAGTAGCGCAATATGACGCAGCCATAGCGCAGGTTGATCCGCAATTTGAACAGGTCATCCCGGGGTCTCTTGAATACCTGCGTCCAGAACGGCATCACCTGCAGGTAACCGCGCGCGCCGGCGCGGGAAACCGCGTATTTGCGAAAGCCGGACTCGACCTGCATCACGCTCAGCACGAGCTGCGGGTCGAGCCCCGCACGCGTCGCCTCCCACTGGACCGTTTTAAGCAGATTGATCCGGTCCTTGCGGTCGGGAATCCGTTTCTGCAGGCGGTTCGACATCTCGAAGATCCATTTGTGGGCGTCGTCCGGGTTCTTGAAATTGAAGAACGGCGTCGCCTGGTCCGCGATCTGGGAACTCAGGGTCGCCAGCACCACCGGGTCTATCGGCTCGTTGCGCTGCTCGCCCGCGTATGCGGCGGACGCAGGCAGCAGGCACGCGAGCGCGAGACGGGCGATCGCCGCCGTCCGTGTCACGAAGCGAATTTTTCCTTGAGGAACTGCAGCGTCGAGGCGAACGGCGCGTTTTCCGCCGCCGCCTGCGTGCGGCCCTTGTATTCGATGGTGCCGGCGGCGAGACCCCGGTCGGATATCACCAGGCGGTGCGGAATGCCGAGCAGGTCCATGTCCGCGAACAGCACGCCCGGGCGCTCGTCGCGGTCCTCGAGCAGCACATCGACGCCTGCGGCGGTCAGTTCCGCGTACAGCTTTTCGGCCGCTTCTCGCACCGCTGCGCTCTTGTGGAAGCCGATCGGCACCAGGCAGGCCTCGAAGGGTGCGATCGGGCGCGGAAACACGATGCCGCGGTCGTCGTGGCCCTGCTCGATTGCGGCCGCGGCGATGCGCGTGATGCCGATGCCGTAGCAGCCCATCTCCATCGGCCGCGGCTGCTGCTTGTCATCGAGGTAGGTGGCCTTCAGCGCTTCGGAATACTTGGTGCGCAGCTGGAAGATGTGGCCCACCTCGATGCCGCGCAGGATTTTCAGCGTGCCCTTGCCGTCCGGACTCGGGTCGCCTTCGACAACTTTGCGAAAGTCCTGAATGTATTGAGATGGGAGTTCGTTATGATCCCGACCCCAATTTACGCCCCTCAGATGGAATCCGGCCTCGTTTGCGCCACATACGAAATCACTCATCGTCGCAACGGTTCGATCCAGATACAGCGTAAGCAGTTCATTCGTTATGGGGCCGATATATCCCGGTCGACATTTGAGGGCATTCTCGATTTCGTCATCCTTTGCGAATCGAAAGTTCCCGAGAATCTTCTGAGTCTTCACTTCATTCAGTTCGTGATCACCTCGAAGCAAAATCATCACAAAACGACCGATGATTGCTTCTTTTGGCACATCTTCCCGTATTACTGCGATTGCTTTGACGGTTTTTGCGAGTGGGACGTTGAGAAGAGCGGCCACGTCTTGGCACTTCGTCTTGCCGGGGGTTGCGACCTTCGTTTTTTGCTCCGTAGGGGCCTGTCTGGCTTCCTTCGGGGCAATGGCTTCGGCCAGCTCCACGTTCGCCGCGTAGTCGGATTCCGGGCACCAGGCGATGGCGTCCTCGCCCGAATCGGCGAGCACCTGGAATTCGTGCGACCCCGTGCCGCCGATGGCGCCGGTGTCGGCCGCCACGGCGCGGAATTTCAGCCCCAGGCGCGTGAATATGCGAGTGTAGGTGTCGTACATGCTGCGGTATTCACGCTCGAGATCCGCGTAGTCGGCGTGGAAGGAGTAGCCGTCCTTCATCACGAACTCGCGCCCGCGCATGACGCCGAAACGGGGCCGGCGTTCGTCGCGGAACTTGGTCTGGATCTGGTAGAAATGGACCGGAAGTCTGCGGTAGCTGCGCAACTCGGCGCGCGCGATGTCGGTGATCACCTCTTCCGAGGTCGGCTGGATGACGAAATCCCGTTCGTGGCGGTCCTTGAACCGCAGCAGCTCGGGCCCGTAGGCCCCCCAGCGGCCCGACTCCTGCCATAGTTCTGCCGGCTGCACCACCGGCATCGACAGCTCGCAGGCGCCGGCGCGGTCCATCTCCTCGCGCACGATGGCCTCGATCTTGCGCACCACGCGCAGGCCGACCGGCATCCAGGTGTAGATGCCTGCGGCGAGGCGCCTGACCATGCCGGCGCGGATCATCAGCTTGTGGCTGACGAGTTCGGCGTCCGAAGGCGCTTCTTTGACGGTCGAAATAAAGTGGCGGGAAGTGCGCATTCGTGCGTCGGTCCGGCGCGTTGAAATTGCGCGTTGGCTGTGGAAAAATGCGAGAGGAATTCTAGCTTAGGTGGTGCAGCCATGCTCGACCGTGACGGCTACCGGCCAAATGTAGGCATCCTCCTTCTCAACGCGCGCAACGACGTGTTCTGGGGCAAGAGGGTCAACCAGCATGCCTGGCAGTTTCCCCAGGGCGGCATCAAGTCGGGCGAATCCCCCGAGCAGGCGATGTACCGCGAGCTGGAGGAAGAGGTGGGGCTGAAACCCGAACACGTCCGCATCCTCGGCCGCACCCGCCAGTGGCTGCGCTATGAAGTGCCGGACAAATGGATCCGGCGCGACTGGCGCGGCACCTACAAGGGGCAAAAGCAGATCTGGTACCTGCTGCGCATGGTGGGGCGCGACTGCGACGTCAAGCTGCGCGGCAACGGCAAGCCCGAATTCGACGCCTGGCGCTGGCACGACTACTGGGTGCCGGTGGAGGCGGTGATCGAGTTCAAGCGCGAGGTCTACCGCCAGGCCCTTACCGAGCTGCACCGTTTCCAGAACGCCGACCGGCGCCGCCGGCCCCGGCCCGGCGCGGCCGAGCCGGTCACGGAGGTGGGGCGCTGAACCTCCAATAGCCGCGTGCTATCGGAGCGATGCGAGCAAACGATTTGCCGGGACGGCCCGCAGGCCGTAAGTTCGCTGTTCCCTCATTCCCTCTGACAGGAGCGCCACATGCAACTCAAAGGATCCAAGACCCACGACAACCTGAAGGCGGCGTTCGCGGGTGAATCGCAGGCCAACCGCAGATATCTCTATTTCGCGGCGAAGGCCGACGTCGAAGGCCAGAACGACGTCGCAGCGCTGTTCCGCTCCACGGCCGAAGGCGAAACCGGGCACGCGCACGGCCACCTCGAATACATGGAGCCGGTGGGCGATCCGGCCACCGACAAGCCGATCGGACCCACCAAGCTGAACCTCGCGGCGGCGGTCGCCGGCGAAACCCACGAGTACACCGACATGTACCCCGGGATGGCGAAGACGGCGCGCGGCGAAGGTTTCGCCGAAATTGCCGACTGGTTCGAAACGCTGGCCAAGGCGGAGCGCTCGCATGCCAACCGCTTCCAGAAAGCCCTTGATCAGCTGGTCGACTGATGCCGCAGATCTCCCCCGGGAGCCTGCTGCCACTCGAGGTCTATGCCCGGGAGCGCGGTGCCTACCGCTCCCGGGTGATCGCCCACAAGAAGCTGCGCACTGTGCACGTGGGCGAGCACGTGACGCTGATTTTCGAGGACGAGGTCACGGTCCGCTACCAGGTGCAGGAGATGCTGCGCATCGAGCGCATCTTCGAGGAAGACGGCATCCGCGGCGAACTCGAAGCCTACAATCCCCTGATTCCCGATGGCGCCAACTGGAAGGCGACCATGCTGCTCGAATATCCCGAACCCGAGGAGCGGCGCCGGCGGCTCGCCGGGCTGAAGGGCGTAGAGGATCGAACCTGGGTGGAAGTCGCGGGCTGCGCCAGGATATTCGCGATCGCGGACGAGGATCTCGAGCGCGAGAACGAGGAAAAGACCTCCGCAGTGCATTTCGTGCGCTTCGAACTCGACGGCAAGTCGCGCCAGGCATTGAAGCAGGGCGCCGGCCTGACGGTCGGCGTCGATCATCCGAACTACCGCGCCAGCGTGACCATCGCCCCGGAAGTGCTGGCTTCGCTCGCCGGGGACTTGTCTTGAGGGCTCGATTGCTCCTGGGTGCCGCGGCGCTGGCGCTCTGCGGCTGGGCGACGCTGGCCGCGGCCCAGGCCCAGCAATACGAAAGCGAATGGGAAAAGAAGCAGAAGGAACTCGATTGGAAGGAGATCGAGTTCAGCCTGCCCGCCCTGCCCGCGGACAAGGACTTGATCGAGTTTTCCGTGAGCGCCGTCAACAACTTCAAGTTCTTCGTCGACGCGAAATCGATCTCGGTAGGCAGCGACGGCGTGGTGCGCTACGCGATGGTCGCGCGCAGTCCCGCCGGGGCCGAAACCGTGAGCTTCGAGGGCATCCGCTGCCGGAGCGGGATTTCCCGCGTCTACGCCTATGTCAGCGGCGGGGCCTGGAAGAGGTACGACTCGGATTGGCGGGAGATCGAACCGCAGGGCATGGTGCAGCGCTGGCACAACGTATTGCGCGACGAGTACTTTTGCCCGAAGGGCTTCACGATCGAGAAGCCGGCCGAGGGAGTGGACGCATTGCGCCGCGGCGGCCACCCGATGGTGCGGCGCTGGTAGGGCACCACCCAGCTCCGGTCACAGCAGGACCAGATTGTCGCGGTGGATCAGTTCCGGCTCGTCGACGTAGCCGAGCAACGATTCGATCTCGCTTGAGGGCCGTCTCATGATCAGACGGCTTTCGGCCGCGGAATAATTCACCAGGCCGCGCGCGACTTCGCGGCCCTGCGGATCCTCGCAGGCGACCACGGCGCCGCGCTCGAATTCGCCCGAGACCCCGGTCACGCCGATCGGCAGCAGGCTCCTGCCGCCGCGCGACAACGCCAGCACCGCGCCCGCGTCCAGCGTCAGGCGTCCGCCCAGAGTGACGTGGTCGGCGAGCCACTGCTTTTTTGCCGCGATCGGCAGGGTGGCCGACCTGAGCAGCGTTCCGATGCGTTCGCCCCGCGCGATGCGCAGCAGCACGTCCGGCTCGTGTCCCGATGCGATCACGGTATGCGCACCGCTTCGCGCCGCGCGCTTCGCGGCCAGCACCTTGGTGAGCATGCCGCCCTTGGCGAGCGCCGATCCGGAGCCACCGGCGAAGGATTCGAGTTCGGGATCGCCCGCTTCCCGCTCCTGGAGCAGACTCGCCGTCGCCACTTTGCGCGGGTCCGCATCGTACAGGCCGGCCTGGTCGGTGAGGATGATGAGCGCCTCGGCTTCCACCAGGTTGGCGACCAGCGCGCCCAGCGTGTCGTTGTCGCCGAACTTGATTTCGTCCGTGACCACGGTGTCGTTCTCGTTGATGACGGGAATGACGCCCAGATCGAGCAGTGTGCGCAGCGTGGAGCGGGCGTTCAGATACCGCTGCCGGTCGGCCATGTCGGCGTGCGTCAGCAGCACCTGCGCCGTCTTCAGGCCGTGCTCGCGGAAACTGGTTTCATAGCACTGCACGAGGCCCATCTGGCCGACGGCCGCCGCTGCCTGCAGCTCGTGCATGGCTTGCGGGCGCCGTGTCCAGCCGAGGCGCTGCACGCCCTCGGCGATGGCGCCGCTGGAGACCAGCACGCAGCGCTTGCCGAGGGCCCGCAGCTGCGCAATCTGTGCCGCCCAGCGCGCGATCGCCGCCGCGTCCAGGCCGCGGCCCTGGTTGGTGACGAGCGAGGACCCGACCTTGACCACCAGCGTCGCGGCACCGGCGACAAGGCTAGGCTGCACGGCGGCCTTTCTTTTTTTCGTTCTGGAAGAGGAACTCATACGCCTGCGCCGACAATTCCCTGCAGCCCTTGCCGCTGATGGCCGAGATCTGGAACCAGCGGCTTTTCCAGCGCAGCGCGCGCACGATCTGGCGCGCGCGCGCTTCCGCTTCCCCGGCGTCCGGCAGCATGTCGATCTTGTTGAACACCAGCCAGCGCGGTTTTTTGTAGAGCGCGGCGTCGTATTTTTTCAATTCGTTGGCGAGCGCACGCACGTCCTTCGCCAGGTCGGCGCCGGTCGGGTCAGCCTCCGGCCCGGGCGGCGCCAGGTCCACTAGGTGCAACAGCAGGCGCGTGCGCGATAGATGGCGCAGGAACTGGTGGCCGAGCCCCGCGCCCTCTGCCGCGCCCTCGATCAGGCCCGGGATGTCGGCAATGACGAAGCTCGCGTCGTTCTCGACACGCACCACGCCCAGCGACGGGTTGAGCGTGGTGAACGGATAGTCGGCGACTTTCGGCCGCGCCGCCGACACGGCGCGGATGAAGGTGGATTTGCCGGCATTGGGCAGGCCCAGCATCCCGACATCGGCAAGCACGCGCAGTTCGAGCGCCAGCTCACGGCTTTCGCCGGGCTCGCCGCGCGTGAACTGGCGCGGCGAGCGGTTGATGCTCGACTTGAAATGCAGGTTGCCGAGGCCGCCCTGGCCGCCTTTCGCCAGCAGCGCCCGCGCGCCGTCCTTGGCCAGGTCGGCGATCAGCGCGCCGTCCTCGGTGTCCCTCACCAGGGTGCCGACCGGCATGCGCAGTTCGACGTCTTCGCCCTTGCGCCCGTACTTGTCGGCGCTGCGGCCGGGTTCGCCTTGCTCCGCCCGGTGGATGCGCGCGAAGCGGTAGTCCACCAGCGTGTTGATATTGCGGTCCGCGACCGCCCAGACGCTGCCGCCGCGGCCGCCGTCTCCGCCCGAGGGGCCGCCGCGCGGCACGAATTTCTCGCGGCGGAACGCGGCGCTGCCGTCGCCGCCCTTGCCGGCGTGCACCTGGATTTTCGCTTCGTCGATGAATTTCATGGCGCAGTTCCGTGTCCCTGCAGAAACAAAAAAGCCCTATCGACTCCGATAGGGCTTTTCGCGGAGTCGGGTAGGCGGCTAGGCCGGGAGGATGCTCACGGTCTTCTTGTTGCCCGAGCCCTTGACCGCGAACTCGACCCTGCCCGCGACGCGCGCGTACAGCGTGTGGTCGCGCCCGATGCCGACGTTGACGCCCGGATGCACCACGGTGCCGCGCTGGCGCACGATGATCTGGCCCGCGTTCACGGTCTCGCCGCCGTAGGCCTTGACGCCGAGACGCTTGGCATTGGAATCGCGCCCGTTGCGCGAACTGCCGCCTGCTTTTTTATGTGCCATGGATGTTTCTCTCTCGTGTGCTTATTGTCGCCTAGGCGCCGACGATTTCGTCGATGCGCACTTCGGTAAAGCCCTGCCGGTGGCCCTGGGTCTTGGCGAAATGCTTGCGGCGGCGCAGCTTGAATATGCGCACTTTCTCGCCGCGGCCCTGCGCTACGACGGTCGCCTTGACGGCCGCACCGGAGACGAACGGCGCGCCGACCTTGACGCCCTCCCCTTCGCCGAGCATCAGGACGCGGTCAAAGGACACCGTGGCGCCGACCTCGGCCGCCAGCAACTCAACCTTCACCTGCTCGCCGGATTTCACCCGGTACTGCTTGCCGCCCGTCTGGATCACTGCGTACATGGCTGAACCTATGCTGAAATAGTATGCAAAGACTTGGAATTATAGGGGATTTCGTGGCCTCAGGTCAAAGGCTGCTGTGCTATTTTGCGTCCCCTATGGAGAATCTTCCATTCCTCGCGCCGATCGCGGCCGGCATGCGGCGCGTCGATGCGGTGATTCGCGCCCGGCTCGGTTCGGACGTGGCGCTGGTGCGGCAGGTCGCCGAATACATCGTCGGCGGCGGCGGCAAGCGACTGCGGCCGGCTCTGGTGCTGCTCTCCGCCGGGGCTTCAGGCTATCCGCGCGCCTCCGGCGAAGAGCGGCACTATGAGATGGCTGCGGTGGTCGAGTTCATCCATACCGCTACGCTGTTGCACGACGACGTGGTGGACGGCTCGAAACTGCGCCGGGGGCGCAACACGGCGAACGCCGAATTCGGCAATGCCGCCTCCGTGCTGGTGGGGGATTTCCTCTATTCCCGCGCCTTCCAGATGATGCTGGGCGCCAATAACATGCGGGTGATGCAGGTGCTCGCCGACGCCACCAACATGATCGCCGAGGGCGAGGTGATGCAGCTCATGAACTGCCACGATCCGGCGGTGGGCGAGGTCAGCTACCTGGAAGTGATCCGGCGCAAGACGGCCAAGCTGTTCGAGGCGGCGGCGCGCCTCGGCGCCGTGCTGGGCGCCGTGCCTGCGGCGCAGGAGCAAGGGCTGGCCGAGTACGGCATGCGTCTCGGCACCGCTTTCCAGCTGATCGACGACGTGCTCGATTACTCCGGCGACGCCGACGCCATCGGCAAGTGCCTGGGCGACGATCTCGCCGAAGGCAAGCCGACGCTGCCGCTGATCCGCGCCATGGCGAGCGGCTCCGCGGCGCAGGCGGCCGTGGTGCGGCAGGCGGTTCTCGAGGGCGGCAGGGACGCGTTTCCGCGCGTGCTGGAGGCGGTCATCGCGACCGGCGCGCTCGAATATTCGCGCGGCGTCGCGGTGAGCGAAGCAGAGGCTGCGCGCGGCGCGTTGCAGAGCCTGCCCGCCTCGGAATACAAGGATTCTTTGCTAGAATTGGCGTCCTTCTCGGTTGTCCGTCGGTCGTAAGCAGTCACGTTTCGGGGTGTAGCTCAGCCTGGTAGAGTACTGCGTTCGGGACGCAGGTGTCGCTGGTTCGAATCCAGTCACCCCGACCATTTCCCTCGTTCCTTCATAATGTCCGCATGGGTCGGCTGATATTTTTTGCGGTGGTCGTGATCGCCGTCGTCTGGCTGCTGCGCCGGGCGGTGTCGGGACCGCCCTCTGCCGGCGGCAAGCCATCACAAGCGGAAGGCGTGCCCAGTGGCGACCTGGTGAGTTGCGCCCACTGCGGGCTCAACCTGCCCATGGCCGAGGCGCGCAACGCCGGCGGCCGCCATTATTGCAGCGAGGAGCACCGGCAGCTGGGCCCGCGGGACGGCTGATGCAGGACACGCCGCGCTATGCGGGCCTGTTCGGGCGCGACGAAGGCACGCCGGACTCGTTCTGGATTTCGCTGCGGTATTTCAATATCTACCGCATGGCGGTGGCGGCGCTGTTCCTCGGCATCACGCTGTTCTACGGCGATTTGCTGAACCTCGGTTCGCACCAGCTGAACCTGTTCCGCCTGGTGAGCGTGGCCTACCTGATCGCGGGCGCGATGTTCCAGAGCCTGCTGCGCTACCTGCGGGACCTTTTCAATCTGCAGCTTTCGCTGCACCTCGGCGTTGACATCCTCGCCATTACGCTGCTCATGTATTCGAGCGGCGGCATTCACAGCGGCCTGGGCGTGATGCTGCTGATCGCGCTCACTGGCGCCGCGCTGGTGGCGCCTTGGCGCCTGTCGCTGCTCTACGCGGCGCTGGCCGCGATCGCGCTGCTGCTGGAGCAGAGCTACTGGGTGCTGCGCTATGACGTCCCGACCGCGAACTACCTGCAGCCGGGGCTGCTCGCCTTCGGCTGCTTCGCGAGCGCCGGCGTGACCGGCTGGCTGGCGCAGCGCGTGGCCTCCAACGAGAGCCTGGCGCGGCAGCGCGGGCGCGCGCTCGAGACGCAGTTGCGCGTCAATCAACTGGTAATCGCGGACATGCAGGACGGCATCCTGGTGCTCGACCGCGACGGCCGCGTGGTGCAGCACAATCCGCAGGCGCAGCGCCTGCTCGGCGTCGGTTCGCTGCAGGGGGCGGAACTGGCGCGGCTGCTGCCGGGGTTCGCCGAGCGCTGGCGTGCCTGGCGCGCCGGCGACGCGGCCGCGGCGCGCGCCGATCTTGAGCTGCGCGGCCGCGGCCTGCGGTTGCGGTTGATGGAAACCGGGGCGGGGGAGGATCTCGCCGTGCTGTTCGTCGAGGACACGACGCGCTCGCGCGATGAAGCGCAGCAGCTGAAGCTGGCGGCGCTCGGCCGGCTGACGGCGAACATCGCGCACGAGATCCGCAACCCGCTGTCGGCGATCAGCCACGCGGCCGAGCTGCTGAACGAGGAAAATCGCGGCCGCGACCGGGAGCGGTTGACGCGCATCATCAATGACAACGCGCAGCGCCTCGATCGGCTGGTGTCGGACGTGCTGCAGCTCAACCGCCGCGACCGCGCCGCCGCCGACCGAGTCGCGCTCAAGGCCTGGCTGGCCGCATTCATCGACGACTTCGCCGCCAACGAATCGGTGCCGGCGTCGCGCATCGGCTTGGAAACTGCGCGCGAGGTGACGATCGAGTTCGACCGCGAGCATCTGCGCCAGGTGCTGTGGAACCTGCTGCGCAACGCAGTGCGGCACGCAGGGCAGGGGCCGGGCAGCGTGCGCATCGTGCTGAACGCTTTCGGCGATCAAGTAGAATTCAACGTGATCGACAACGGCCCCGGCGTCGCGCGGGCGATCCAGGGGCAGCTGTTCGAACCCTTCTTCACCACCGAAAGCAAGGGAACCGGCCTGGGGCTTTATCTTGCCCGCGAGCTGTGCGCCGCGAACCGCGCGGCGCTGGAATACGTGGACGACATGCCAGGAGCGCATTTCAGGATTCTCTGCCGTGAGGCGCCGGCCGCATGAATCTCACATGAAGAAGAACGAGCGGCCCAGCCGGTCCGGCGAACGGGGCATCGGCGTGCGCGGCCATCGCGTGCTGGTGGTCGACGATGAGCCCGACATCCGGGAACTGCTGGAACTCACGCTCACCAAGATGGGCCTGGGCGTAGATTCCGCCGGCAGCCTGGCGCAGGCGAAGGAGTGCCTGCACGACGCGCGCTACGAGTTGTGCCTTACCGACATGCGCCTGCCAGACGGCGAAGGTCTCGAGCTCGTGCGGCATATCGCGGGGCTGACCGGCGACCTGCCGGTGGCGGTGATCACCGCGCACGGCAGCGCCGAGAACGCGGTCGCGGCATTGAAAGCCGGCGCCTTCGACTACGTCTCCAAGCCGGTCGGCCTTGAGCAGCTGCGTGCGCTGGTGAAGGCGGCGTTGTCGCTGCCCGGGCGGGGCGAGGCGGTCGCTGCCGGGCCACGGCTGCTCGGCGACAGCGCGCCGATGCGCGAGGTGCGCGACATGATCGCGAAGCTCGCCCGCACCCAGGCGCCGGTGCATATCTCGGGCGAGTCGGGCAGCGGCAAGGAGCTGGCGGCGCGCCAGATCCACCTGCTAGGCGCGCGCCGCGACCGGGCCTTCGTGCCGGTCAACTGCGGCGCGATTCCCGAGAACCTGATGGAGAGCGAATTCTTCGGCTACCGCAAGGGCGCGTTTACCGGCGCGCTTGCGGACCGCGACGGCTTTTTCCAGGCGGCCGACGGCGGCACGCTGTTTCTCGACGAGGTCGCGGAGTTGCCGCTGCCGATGCAGGTGAAGTTGCTGCGCACGATCCAGGAAAAGCGCGTGCGCAAAGTCGGCGCCACCCAGGAAGACGCGGTCGACGTGCGCGTCATCAGCGCGACGCACCAGGATCTCGCCGCGCGCGTCGAGGCGCACAGCTTCCGCCAGGATCTCTATTACCGCCTGAACGTGATCGAACTCAAGATGCCGGCGCTGCGCGAGTCGCGCGAGGACATCGCGGTGATTGCGGCGGCGATCCTCGAGCGGCTGGCGCGCCAGGCCGGGACGCCCGCGGCGCGCCTCTCGGCGGCAGCGCTGCAGGAGCTGGCGGCCTACGATTTCCCTGGCAACATCCGAGAACTGGAGAACATCCTGGAGCGCGCCACCGCCCTCTCCGGCGCCGAGGAGATCACGGTGGGGGCGCTGCGGCTGCGGCCCCTTGCCGGCGACGAGCCGCATCACGGCGCATCCGGCGAGCCCGGCGCGATGCCGCTGCCGGAATACTTGGACCGCATCGAGCGCGAAGCGATCCTGGCCGCGCTGGCCAAGACCGGTTTCAACCGCACCGCGGCGGCCAAGCTGCTGGGCCTCACCTTCCGCACGCTGCGTTACCGCATGCAGCGGCTGGGGATCCGCGAACGTGAGCAGGACGGCCATTGAGCCCGGCCGTTCAGGGCGATGGCGGGTAGGGACTGGATCGCGGCGGCGCGGAGGGTGCCGTCGCCAAACTGCGACAGCCGTCCGCCGCGTACCGAGATCTCGCTGCTCGTGCTGCATTCGATCAGCCTGCCGCGTGGCGAATATGGCGGCAACGCCGTCGAGCGGCTGTTCTGCAACCGGCTCGATCCCGCCGCGCACCCTTCTTTCGCCGATCTTGCGGGCCTGCGCGTCTCGTCCCATTTCCTGATCCGCCGCGGCGGCGAACTGCTGCAGTTCGTCCCGCTGCAGGGGCGCGCCTGGCATGCCGGCGCTTCGCGCTGGCGCGGCCGCGAGCGCTGCAACGACTTCTCGGTCGGCGTCGAACTCGAGGGCGTCGACGACGGCAGGTTCGAGGCCGCGCAGTATGAATGCCTGGCGGCGCTGGTCGGGAAGCTTCAAGCTGTCCTGCCCTTGCGGGAGGTCGCGGCGCACAGCGATGTCGCCCCCGGCCGCAAGTCCGATCCCGGGACGCACTTCGACTGGGCGCGCTTCTTGCAGCAGCTGGCGCGCGCCGCCTAAGCCGCACCCCCCGCAACCCCTACCTGTAGGGCATGCACCGCGAGCGAGCACCGTATATTGCGGTGCGGTAACGCGGGCGGGCTTGCAAATTCCAAGCTGCGTGGTAGAGTGCCCCCACAACTATTAGTTGCCAATCAACAGTTCAGCACTACATATTGTGGTTTTGCGCTAGGTCGTAACGGGGCTGTCATTCCCCGGTGGCTATGAAAACGATACCGCGCAGGGCCCGCGACACGGGGAGACGGGAGATGCAGATCGCGCAGCAGGGAACGGCAGCGAACACAGCCATCGGCGTGGACGTTTCCGAGCCTAGTAGCACTGTGCGACGCTCGCCCTACGCCGACTACAAGATCATCCGGCGCAACGGCGCCGTGGTCGGCTTCGAGCCGGCCAAGATCTCGGTGGCGATGACCAAGGCCTACCTCGCGGTGGGCGGCAGCCAGGGCGCCGCTTCGGCGCGCATCCGCGAACTGGTGGCCGAGCTGACCGAGAGCGTGGTCAACGCGCTGATGCGGCGCCAGCCCCAGGGCGGGACCTTCCATATCGAGGACATCCAGGACCAGGTCGAACTGGCGCTGATGCGCGCGAGCCAGCACGATGTCGCGCGCTCCTACGTGCTCTACCGCGACGAGCGCGCCCGCGCCCGCTCGCAGGAGAAGGCCGCGAAGGAAGCGCGCAGCGCGGTACCGGTGCTGCAGGTGGTGGAAAACGGCGAGCGCAAGCCGCTCGACCTCGCGGCGCTGGACCGGCTGCTTGCCTCGGCCTGCGCGGGCCTGGAACCCGGCGCCTCGCCCGCGGCGATCCGCGAAAGCACGCTGCGAGACCTCTATGACGGCGTGCCGATGGAAGAGGTGCGCAAGTCCTCGATACTCGCCGCGCGCGCGCTGATCGAAAAGGATCCGGCCTACGGCTACGCCACGGCGCGGCTGCTGCTGCACACCATCCGGCGCGAAGTGCTCGGCGAGGAAGTGGGCCAGGCGGAGATGACGGCGCGCTACGCCAGCTACTTCCCGCAGTTCATCGCGCGCGGCGTGCAGGCCGAATTGCTCGACCCGCGACTGGCGAAATTCGATCTCGCGCGGCTGGGCGGCGCGCTCAGGGCGGAGCGCGATCTGCAGTTCGGCTACCTCGGACTGCAGACCCTGTACGACCGCTATTTCCTGCATGAGCGCGGCGAGCGCATCGAGCTGCCGCAGGCCTTCTTCATGCGCGTGGCGATGGGCCTGGCGCTGAACGAGAAGCGGCGCGAAGAGCGCGCCATCGAGTTCTACGACGTGCTCTCGACCTTCGATTTCATGAGTTCGACGCCGACGCTGTTCAACTCGGGCACGCTGCGCTCGCAGCTCTCAAGCTGCTACCTGACCACGGTGGCCGACGATCTCACCGGCATCTACGACGCGATCAAGGAAAACGCGCTGCTGGCGAAGTATGCCGGCGGCCTGGGCAACGACTGGACGCCGGTGCGTGCGCTGGGTTCCCACATCAAGGGCACCAACGGCAAGTCGCAGGGCGTGGTGCCCTTCCTCAAGGTGGTGAACGACACCGCGGTCGCGGTCAACCAGGGCGGCAAGAGGAAGGGGGCGGTCTGTTCCTACCTCGAGACCTGGCACCTCGACATCGAGGAATTCCTCGAGCTGCGCAAGAACACCGGCGACGACCGCCGTCGCACCCACGACATGAACACGGCCAACTGGATTCCGGACCTGTTCATGAAGCGCGTCATGGAAAACGCGGAGTGGACGCTGTTTTCGCCCTCCGACGCGCTGGAACTGCACGACACGGTGGGCCGCGCCTTCGAAGCCGCGTACCTGCGCTACGAAGACAAGGTCGCGCGCGGCGAGCTCAAGCTGTTCAAGAAGGTTCCGGCGGTGCACCTGTGGCGCAAGATGCTGTCGATGCTGTTCGAAACCGGGCACCCCTGGATCACGTTCAAGGACCCCTGCAACCTGAGGAGCCCGCAGCAGCACGTCGGCGTGGTTCACAGCTCCAACCTCTGCACCGAGATCACGCTCAATACCTCGGATGACGAGATCGCGGTCTGTAACCTGGGCTCGGTCAACCTGGTCGCGCACATGACGACTAAGGGCGACGGCAAGGTCGCGCTGGATTTCGACAAGATCCGCAAGACGGTGCATACCGCGATGCGCATGCTCGACAACGTGATCGACATCAACTACTACGCTGTCGACAAGGCGAAGAATTCGAACCTGCGCCACCGCCCGGTGGGCATGGGCATCATGGGATTCCAGGACTGCCTGCACATGCTGCGCATTCCCTACGCCTCCGAGGAGGCGGTCGAATTCGCCGATCGCTCGATGGAGATGGTGGCCTACTGCGCCTACTGGGCATCGACGGAACTCGCCGAGGAGCGCGGGCAGTACCCGACATTCCGCGGCTCGCTGTGGGACCGCGGCATCCTGCCGCAGGACACGCTCGACCTGCTGGCGGCCGAGCGCGGCGGCTATGTCGAAGTGGACCGCTCCTCGGCGCTCGACTGGGAGCCGCTGCGCGCGCGCATCAAGCAGTACGGCATGCGCAACTCCAACTGCATCGCGATCGCGCCGACCGCGACCATCGCCAACATCATCGGCGTTTCCGCCTCGCTCGAGCCGACCTACCAGAACCTGTACGTGAAATCGAACCTGTCGGGGGAGTTCACCGTCACCAACGAATATCTGGTGTCGGACCTCAAGCGCGCCGGGTTGTGGGACGAGGTGATGATTTCCGACCTCAAGTACTTCGACGGCAACCTCGCGCGGGTCGACCGCGCGCCAGCGGAACTGCGCCGGCTCTATGCGACCGCCTTCGAGGTCGAACCGAAGTGGCTGGTAGAGGCGGGTGCGCGGCGCCAGAAATGGATCGACCAGTCGCAGTCGCTCAACATCTACATGGCGGGCGCCTCGGGCAAGAAGCTGGACGAGACCTACAAGCTGGCCTGGATCCGCGGCCTGAAGACCACCTACTACCTGCGGGCGATGGGCGCCACGCACGCCGAGAAATCCACCAGCAAGGCCGGCGCGCTGAATGCCGTTCCTTCCGGCGGCGGGATCACCGAGTCTGCGTCGGCATCGACCACCGAGGAACCGAAGTTCTGCGCCATTGACAACCCCGATTGCGAGGCCTGCCAGTAATGTTGAATTTCGAAAAAGAGGGCAAGACCACGGCGCTGTCCGGTCTGGGCATGCCGTCGTCGGCTGGTTTTGTTCCCGCGGCGCCGTCCGCCGCGGGTACCGCCTTCCGCCGCATCAAGGTCGAAGACAAGAGCATCATCAATTCCAAGGCCGACGTTAACCAGCTGGTGCCGTTCAAGTACAAGTGGGCCTGGGAGAAGTACATCGCCGCCTGCGCCAACCACTGGATGCCGCAGGAAGTGAACATGAGCCGCGACATCGCGCTGTGGAAGGATCCACAGGGCCTGACGGAGGACGAGCGGCGCCTCGTGATCCGCAATCTCGGTTTCTTCGTCACCGCCGATTCTCTGGCGGCGAACAACATCGTGCTCGGCACCTACCGCCACATCACGGCGCCCGAGTGCCGCCAGTACCTGCTGCGCCAGGCTTTCGAAGAGGCGATCCACACCCACGCCTACCAGTACATCGCCGAGAGCCTGGACCTGGACGAGGGCGCGCTGTTCAACGCCTACCACGAGGTCGCCTCGATCCGGGACAAGGACGAGTTCCTGATCCCGTTCATCGACACGCTGACCGACCCGGCGTTCAAGACCGGCACGCCGGAAGCCGACCAGAAGCTGCTGAAGAGCCTGATTGTGTTCTCCTGCCTGATGGAGGGACTGTTCTTCTACGTCGGCTTCACCCAGATCCTCGCGCTCGGCCGGCAGAACAAGATGACCGGCGCGGCCGAGCAGTACATGTACATCCTGCGCGACGAGTCGATGCACTGCAATTTCGGCATCGACCTGGTGAACCAGATCAAGCTCGAGAACCCGCAACTGTGGACGGCGGAGTTCCGCGAGGAGCTGACGGCGATATTCCGCAAGGCGGTCGAGCTGGAGTACGCCTACGCCGAGGACACCATGCCGCGCGGCGTGCTCGGGCTGAATGCGCCCATGTTCAAGGAATACCTGCGCTTCATCTGCAACCGCCGCTGCCAGCAGATCGGCCTCGACGTAATGTTCCCGGGGGCGGGCAACCCGTTTCCGTGGATGAGCGAAATGATCGACCTGAAGAAGGAACGCAACTTCTTCGAGACGCGCGTGATCGAGTACCAGACTGGCGGCGCCCTTAACTGGGAATGAGGCTACACAGGACATGACCATGCACCGAGTGACCGCCTGCAAGGCCGAGGACGACTACAAACTCTGGATCCGCTTCGACGACGGCCTAGAGGGCAGCGTGTTCCTCGGCAACCTGCTCGAGATCGGCGCCTTCAAGCTGTGGCGCGATGTGCGCGAGTTCGAGAAGGTGAGCGTAGACCCCGAATCCGCCACAGTGACCTGGGAGGGCGGCATACGCCTCGACCCCGAAATCCTGTACCAGGACCTTGCCGCGCGGGGTGGGCGGTGAAGGTCGTCGTGAATTCAATGCGCCTGGCGATCCTCGCCCGGCGTTTGAATAGTCCGGGCCGGTGCGGCCGGGCTTTCTTTCGCAACTACCTCTAAGGAGATTGTTATGGCGAAGAAAAAAGCGAAAAAAGGCGGCAAGAAAAAGAAAAAGAAGAAAGCATCAGGTAAGAAGAAATCGTCCAAGAAGAAGGCATCAAGAAGGGTAGCGGGCAAAAAAAAGAAGGCCGCGAAAAAGAAGAAGTCCAAGAAGAAAAAGACGGCGGCCAGCAAACCCGCAAGACCCAAGGCCAGCACCGCGATGACGGCGCAAGCAGGAATGCCGTCCGCCGCTGCGAGTCACGGCGCGAGAACAGCGCTGAATCCAGCGGCCGCGTGGCCGTTTCCGACCGGATCCCGGCCGTAACCGGGAACCGATCGGGCATGCGGCGGAGGGCGCAAGCCTTCCGCCCGGCCTTTGAAGCACTCCGGACCGCCTTGGTCCTCCAGCACAACTCGGAGTCCAGGGTCGGTCCGCGAGGCTTCCAAACCGGGTCGGCCCCTCACTGCCGACTGCGCGCCGATGCTCCAATTTACCCATCCTTACAAAGCAGGCAGATCATCGGAACCAATTTAAATACAGTTGGTTTCGTCTGCTCTGGGGAGTTGCTGCGGAGCGGAAAAATGGTTGACATTTTAGAGGCGTCCACGCTATGATTCGGCCTGTTGCGCCGCACCATTTACCACTGAACCCCAGCGCCCGGCCACGCCGTGCGGGGAGCCAGGAAGGCCCCCGGGATGTGCGCAAGCGGAGCGCCCAAGTTTCTGGGGGCCCGCGCACCACCCCCCCCACCCCGTCGTCCAACCCTCCAGCGAGGCGGTTGCGGCTGATCGGGGAAGGTGTTCAGCCGGCGCAGAAGGTATGGAGGTTGAGAATGGAACCAACGGATTTCGCAATCAGGCTGCCGGGGCTTGCCGGCGCGGTGCGCCTGTATTCCGCGGCGCGTACTCTGCTCGCCCTGTTCGGACTGGCGGTGGTGCTGGCGGTCATGTTGCCGGCGCCGCGCGAGTTCCTGCTGCGCCAGGTCGCCCTGTGGACGGACGCCTGGGAAAGCGACGTCGGCAACATGACCGCCGGCACGATCCAGTCCGGCCCTGAAAGCGCCGCGTTGCGCGAGCAGCGCGCCGTCACCGATTTCATCGCCAAGCGCTACCGCGTGGCCTCCGGCGCGATCGCCGGCTTCGTCGCCACCGCCTACCGCGCAGGCACGGAGTCGAAGGTGGATCCGCTGCTGATCCTCGCGGTGATGGCGGTCGAGTCGCGCTACAACCCGGTCGCGGAGAGCACCATGGGCGCCAAGGGCCTGATGCAGGTGATCCCCAAGTTCCACGGCGACAAACTGCAGGAGCTCGGCGGCGAAGCCGCGCTGCTCGACCCGCACGTCAACATCCAGGTCGGCGCCCAGATCTTGCGCGAATACCTGCGCCGCTACGGCGAAACCGAGACCGCGCTGCAGATGTACGCCGGCGCCTTCGACGAGCCGAACTCGGGCTATGCGGTCAAGGTACTCGCGGAGCGCGCGCGTATGGAGCAGATGCTCAAGCAGATGCGCCGCGAGCCTTCGGCCTGACCTTTCCTGCAGCAGAGCGTCCCGCAATAAACCGCTCCAGGCGCAGCGCCGCCTCTTCCAGGTCCGCCATCGCGCGGGTATAGGCGAAGCGCACGTAGCGCCGAGTACCGTTGGCGCCGAAATCCACCCCCGGCGTTGCCGCGACGCCTTCGCGCTCGAGCAGTTCGAGCGCGAAGCGCTTCCCATCAGCCGGACAGCGCGCATAGACGTAGAAGGCGCCGTTAGGCGCCGCTGGAACCTGCAGGCCGGCGCGCACCAGTGCCGGAACCAGGAAATCCCGCCTGCGCTGGAATTCGAGCCGGCGCCGTTCCAGGATTTTCAGGGTGGCAGGCAGGAAACAGGCGAGCGCCGCGTGCTGCGCCACCGACGGCGCGCAGATGTAGAGGTGCTGCGCGAGTTTTTCGAAATCCCGCATCCGTTTCCCGGGCAGCACGACCCAGCCCAGCCGCCACCCGGTCATGCAGAAATATTTCGAAAAGCTGTTCACGATCACCACTTCCCCGGGCAGCTGCAACCCGGTCGCCGGGGCTTCGCCGTACACCAGGCCCTGGTAGATCTCGTCAACGATCAGCACGCCGCCGCGAGCGGCGATGAAGCGCGCGATTTTCGCCAGTTCTGTTTTTGAAATGACGGTCCCGGTCGGGTTCGACGGCGAGCCAAGCAGCAGCCCCCTGGTGCGGCGTCTCCAGGCCAGGCGCACCATTTCCAGCGTCGGCTGGAAGTGCGCCTCCGGCATCACTTTCAAGGGTCGCGCAACCCCTTCGAAGGCGCGCACCATGTGGCGGTAGCCGGGATAGCCGGGATCGGGCACCAGGATCTCGTCGCCGGGATTGACGTACAGCGCCAGCGTCAGCAACAAGCCTCCTGACGCCCCGGATGTAACGGCAATTCTCGAATCTGAAATCTGAATGCCAAAACGATTCCGGTAGTGCTCCCCGATCGCCTGCCGGAGCGCGGGCAGGCCCAGCGTGGCCGTGTACGCAGTGCGGCCGTCGCGCAGCGCCCGCACGGCGGCTTCCACCACCTGCGGCGCAGCGGTGAAGTCGGGCTCGCCGATTTCCATGTGGATCACGCGGCGGCCGGCGGCTTCCAGCGCGTGGGCGCGCGCCAGCACGTCCATCACCACGAAGGGCTGGATTTCCGCGGTGCGGCTGGCGGCAAGCAGGCGGGGCGCGTTCTTCAAGGCACTCGAGGAGCAAATGCGGGGGGCGGGGACGATTATACGGATATAATTTTCCCCCGATTTTAGGAGCGGAATGTGGACGAGGAATTGAGGAAAAACGCCCTCGAGTATCACCGCTTGCCGCGCCCCGGCAAGATCGCGATCCTTGCCACCAAGCAGCTCACCAACCAACGCGATCTCGCGCTCGCCTATTCGCCCGGCGTGGCGGTCGCCTGCGAGGAGATCAAGCGCGATCCCACGCAGGCGGTGCACCTTACCTCGCGCGCCAACCTGATCGCGGTGATCACCAACGGCACCGCGGTGCTGGGACTGGGCGCGATCGGTCCGCTCGCCGCCAAGCCGGTGATGGAGGGTAAGGCGGTGCTGTTCAAGAAGTTCGCCGGCATCGACTGTTTCGACATCGAGATCGACGAGCGCGACCCCGACAAGCTGGTCGAGATCATCGCCGCGCTCGAGCCCACCTTCGGCGGCATCAACCTCGAGGACATCAAGGCGCCGGAGTGCTTCGTCGTGGAGCGCAGGCTGCGCGCCCGCATGAAGATCCCGGTGTTCCACGACGACCAGCACGGCACCGCGATCATCGTCGGCGCGGCGTTCCTGAACGGCCTCAAGGTGGTCGGCAAGGACCTCGACAAGGTGAAGCTGGTGGCCTCGGGCGCGGGCGCCGCGGCACTTGCCTGCCTGGAACTGCTGGTGAAGATGGGCCTGCCGCGCGGCAACATCATCGTCACCGACATCAAGGGCGTGGTGTGGAAGGGCCGCAAGGAGGAGATGGACCCGGACAAGGAGCGCTTCGCCATCGACACCAGGGCGCGCACGCTGGATGAAGTCATCGCCGGCGCCGACGTGTTCCTCGGCCTGTCGGCAGGCGGCGTACTCAAGCCCGCGATGCTGAGGAAGATGGCCGAGCGGCCGCTGATACTGGCGCTCGCCAACCCGGAGCCTGAAATCCGGCCCGAGCTCGCCAGGGAGGCGCGCCCGGATTGCATCATCGCCACCGGGCGGGGGGACTATCCAAACCAGGTAAACAACGTCCTGTGCTTTCCGTTCATCTTCCGTGGTGCGCTGGATGTCGGCGCGACCACCATCACCACCGAGATGGAACTTGCGGCCGTAAGGGCGATCGCGGAATTGGCGCAGGCGGAGGCTTCCGACGTGGTGGCGACGGCCTACGGCGGGCAGGACCTGAAATTCGGCCCGGAATACCTGATCCCGCGGCCTTTCGATCCGCGCCTCATCGCCAAGGTGGCGCCCGCGGTCGCCAGGGCGGCCATGGAATCCGGCGTCGCGACGCGGCCGATCGCGGACCTGGACGCCTACCGCGCCTCGCTGACGCAGTTCGTGTACCACTCGGGCCTCATCATGAAGCCGCTGTTTTCGGCGGCAAACGCCTCGCCCAAGCGCATCGTGTATGCCGAGGGGGAAGACGAACGCGTGCTGCGTGCGGTGCAGATCGTGATTGACGAAGGCCTGGCCAAGCCGACGCTGATCGGCCGTCCGCAGGTGATCGAGCAGCGCATCGAGCGCCTCGGCCTGCGCATCCGGGCGGGCAAGGACTTCGTGCTCACCAATCCGGAGCAGGACCCGCGCTACAAGGAATACTGGAAGGCCTACCACAAGCTCACGGAGAGAAAGGGCGTCTCGCCCGAATACGCGCGCGTGGAGATGCGGCGCCGGAACACGCTGATCGGCGCGATGATGATGCGCAAGGGCGAGGCCGACGGCATGCTCTGCGGCACCTTCGGCACGCACTCGCTGCACCTGCACTACATCGAGCAGGTGATCGGGCTGCGCCCGGGCGTGCGCCACTACGCGGCGATGAACGCGCTGATCCTGCCCGACCGCACGATATTCATCTGCGACACCTACGTGACGCCGGATCCTGACGCCGAGCACATCGCCGAGATGACCATCCTCGGCGCCGAGGAGGTCCGGCGCTTCGGCATCGCACCCAAGGTGGCGCTGCTATCGGCGTCGAACTTCGGCTCGGTGGACCTGCCTTCGGCGCGTAAAATGCAGCAGGCGCTGGCGATCCTCGCCGAGCGCGCCCCGGAACTGGAAGTCGAAGGCGAAATGCACGGCGATACCGCGCTCTCGGACGAGATCCGCCAGAAGGTCTTTCCGCACTCGCGCCTGAGGGGAGACGCGAACCTGCTCGTGATGCCGACGCTGGATGCGGCCAACATCTCGTTCAACCTGCTCAAAATTGCGTCCTCGGAAAACGTCACCATAGGCCCGATCCTGCTGGGCGCGGCGCGTCCGGTGCATATCCTCACGCCCTCGGCCACCGTGCGCCGCATCGTCAACATGACCGCGCTCATCGTCGCCGACGCCAACGCGCCCCGCGGCCAGGAAGCGACGCTGTTTTAGTGAAACCCGTCCAGTGAAACCTGCCCGATGAAAGCGCGAGCCGGACTGGTGCTGACGGGAGGCGGCGCGCGCGCCGCCTACCAGGTCGGCGTGGTGAAGGCGGTTCGCGACATCCTCGGCAACCCGGTCAAGAACCCGTTCCCGATCCTCTGCGGCACCTCGGCGGGCGCCATCAACGCGACGACGCTCGCGGTGTTCGCCAACGACTTCAGCCGCGGGGTGGGCAACCTGCTCGAGGTGTGGGAGAACATGCACTGCCATCACATCTACCGCACGGATCCGGGCCACATCATCCGCAGCGGCGCGCGCTGGCTGGGCGCGATGCTGCTGCTGTCGCGCCACAACCCGGTCTCGCTGCTGGATAGCGCGCCGCTGAAGGAAATGCTCGAGCGCACTCTGCAATTCGAGCGCATCCAGGACCACATCGACTCCGGCGCGCTCTACGCCGTCAGCGTCACCGCCTCCGGCTACACCACCGGCCAGAGCGTGTCGTTCTTCCAGGGCGGCTCGGGCCTCGAAGGCTGGGAGCGCAACCAGCGCATCGGCGCAGCGGTGTCGCTCAAGCTCGACTACCTGCTTGCCTCCAGCGCCTTGCCCTTCATCTTTCCCGCGGTCAAGGTGCACCGCGAATATTTCGGCGACGGTTCGGTGCGCCAGATCGCGCCCATCAGCCCGGCCCTGCACCTGGGCGCGGACCGCGTGCTGGTGGTCGGCACCGGCCGCCAGACCCCGGAACAGGCGCGGGCGCGCTCCAACGTCTATCCCTCGGTGGCGCAGATCGCGGGCCACGCGCTCAACTCGATCTTTCTCGACGGGCTGTCGGTGGACCTGGAGCGCCTGGAGCGCATCAACCGCACGCTCAAGCTGATCCCGCCGGAGAAGCTGGCCGACGCCAACCTGCCGCTGCGCCCGGTCAAGGTGCTGTTCATTTCGCCGTCGCAGCCGCTGGAGCGGATCGCGGCGCGCTTCGTGCACGAACTGCCGCGCACCGTGCGCTTCATCCTGCGGCCCACCGGCGCGCTCAACCGCTCGGGCTCGAACCTCGTGAGCTACCTGCTGTTCGAGGAATCGTTCTGCCGTACCCTGATCGACCTCGGCTACCAGGACACCGCCGGCCGGGAGCAGGAAGTCAGGGCATTTTTCGAGGACGGGGAAGCTTAGCCATGGCCGACCAGAACCCGCAGGATCCCTTCGAGATGTTCCGCCGGCTGTGGGGGCCGCTGGGCGTGCCCGTGCCGGGCCTGACCATGCCGACGCTGGACCCGCAGGAAATCGACAAGCGCATCCAGGAGCTGAAATCGGTCGAGGGATGGCTGTCGATGAACCTGAACATGCTGCGCGGCGCGATCCAGGGGCTGGAAATGCAGAAGGCGGGGCTGAACGCGATGCAGCAGGCGATGAACATGACCATGCCGCAGGATCCGAACAAGAAACCGTAACCAGGAGACATACAGATGGCCAAGGCAGTCCGATATCACAAGCAGGGCGGTCCGGAAGTGCTGCAGCTCGACGACATCCAGGTCGGCGATCCGGCGCAGGGCCAGGTCCGCATCCGGCACACCGCGATCGGCGTCAACTTCGTCGACACCTACCAGCGCTCCGGCCTGTATCCGATGCAGGTTCCCGCGGTTGCCGGCAACGAGGGCGCCGGCGCCGTGGAAGCCGTCGGCCCGGGCGTGACCGACCTGAAAGCGGGTGACCGCATCTGCTATACCGGCCTGCCCGGCTCGTATTGCGAGCAGCGCCTCGTACCGGCGGACCGCATGGTGAAGCTGCCGCAGGGCATCAGCGAGGAACAGGCGGCGTCGATGCTGCTGAAGGGCCTCACGGTGCACTACCTGATCTTCTCCACCTATGCGGTGAAGAAAGGCGAAACGGTGCTCTGGCACGCCGCTGCCGGCGGTGTCGGCCTGATCGCCTGCCAGTGGCTGAAGGCGCTGGGCGTCACCACTATCGGCACCGCGGGCTCGCCGGACAAGCTGGCGCTCGCCAAGGCGCACGGCGCCGAGCACGTCGTCAACTACTCCACTGAAAACTTCGTCGAGAAAGTAAAGGCCATCACCGGCGGCAAGGGCGTGCCGGTGGTGTACGACTCGGTCGGCAAGACCACCTGGGAGGGATCGCTGGACTGCCTGCGCCCGCGCGGGCTGATCGTTTCCTTCGGCAACGCCTCCGGGCCGGTCGCACCGGTGAACCTCGGCATACTGGCGAGCAAGGGTTCGCTCTACGTCACGCGGCCGACCCTCGCCACGCACATCGCCAGCCGTGCCGATCTGGTGGAGCGTTCCAACGCATTGTTCGACATCGTCAAATCCGGCAAGGTGAAAATAGAGACCACCGGGAAGTACAAGCTCGCCGACGCGGCGCAGGCGCATCGCGACCTGGAATCCCGCAAGACCACCGGATCGGTCGTCCTGATCCCCTGAACGAGCCGCCGCGCGGGGAACTGAGCGTCGACTGGCTGCGCCGCCGTTTCGCGACTGCGGCGCCGGCCCGGGAAAGCCTTTACGGCGACGAGGGTCCCCGCCCGGCGGCAGGGACGCTGAAGCCTGCCTCGGTGCTGATCCCGATCGTGGCGCGCGAGCCCGAGTTCACGGTGATCTTCACGCAGCGCGCCGCGCATCTCAGGGACCACTCGGGACAGGTGAGTTTTCCGGGCGGGCGCGCCGCCGCAAGCGACGCCTCGGCCGAGGCCACCGCGCTGCGCGAGGCGCAAGAGGAGATCGGCCTCGATCCGGGCCGCGTCGAACTGCTCGGCCGCATGCCCGAGTACCACACGCGCACCGGCTACCGCATCACGCCGGTGGTCGGCGTGGTGGCGCCGCCGGTCGAATTGCGGGCCGATGCCAGCGAAGTGGAGGAAATCTTCGAAGTGCCGCTCGTCTTCCTGCTCGATGCCGCCAACTACCAGCGCCAGTCGCGCGAGTGGCAGGGCGAACTGCGCTGGTTTTTCGCGGTCCCATACAAGGGCCATTACATCTGGGGCGCGACCGCCGGCATGCTGGTGAATCTCTCGCGCCATCTTGCGCAAGGTAGACTCTAGAGACCATGGGAGTCATCGCCATCGTCGCCGCGCTTGTCCTCGAGCAGTGGCGTCCGCTCGGCAACCGCAAGGCGGTGGCCGCCGCGCTGCTGGCCTGGAGCGACTGGCTCGAGCGCAGCTTCAACGCCGGCGAATCGCACCACGGCAGGATCGCCTGGCTGATCGCGGCGCTCGTGCCGGTGGCGGCGGCGGCCGCGCTCTGGGCGCTGCTGCTGTGGATGAGCCCGGTCGCCGCGCTGCTGCTCAACATCGGCGCGCTCTACCTCACTCTGGGCTTCCGGCAGTTCAGCCATTCCTTCACCGGCATCCAGGCGGCGATGCGCGACGGGGACGTTGACCGCGCACGGGAGCTGATCGGCGCCTGGCGCGGCCAATCCGCGGCGCACCTGAGCCGCGAAGAGGTGATCCGGCTTTCGATCGAGGAGGGCATCGTCGCCTCCCACCGGCACGTGTTCGCCGTGCTGTTCTGGTTCATGCTGCTGCCGGGCCCAAGCGGCGCGATCCTCTATCGCATGGCCGCGTTCCTCTCCAGGCGCTGGGGCGGCAAGGGCGAATTCGGCCGCTTCGCGCGGCGCGTGCTGTTCGCCCTGGAATGGCCGACGGCGCGCCTCACCGCGGTGGCCTTCGCCGTGGTCGGCGATTTCGAGGACGCCGTCTACTGCTGGCGCACGCAGGCAGGCGCCTGGCCGGAGGCGAATATGGGCGTCGTGCTCGCCGCGGCCGCCGGCGCGCTGGGCGTCAAGCTCGGCATGCCGCTCGCCGAGTCCGACGGCCTGCACGTACGCCCCGAGCTCGGCCTGGGCGAAGCCGCCGACCTGCCCCTGCTCGACAGCACGGTCGGCCTGCTCTGGCGCGCACTGGTGGTGTGGGTGTTCCTGCTCTTCGTACTCGCGCTGGCGCGGGTTTTCTGAGGCGGCGCCGGCGGCTCAGGTCCTGAAGGAACCGCATTTCCAGCACTGCGCGAACTGCGCTCCCGAGGTTTCGCCGCAACTGCCGCAATTCCAGTCCGGTCCGCTGACCGGGGGGCGGCGCAGCACTTCCTCCGCCCGCGCCACGTCCCGGTCGCGCAACACCCAGAGTTCCGACTGGCATTCGGCGGGAGGCAGCTCTCCCATCGCCGAGGACAGCATTTCGCGCCTCACCTCCGTCTCGATGCCTTCGGCCTCGAGAAGGTTGCGGGAGTGGTGGGTCAGGACCAGGTTGTGGGAGGCGAAAACCCTTTTCATCACAGATGGAACAGCGCGTCCGATTTGGCGGCGCAGATGAAGTCGTTCTCCGACAGGCCGCCGATGGCATGCGTCGAATATTCCACGCGGCACTTGTTGTAGCCCACCAGCAGGTCGGGATGGTGGTCTTCGCGGTGCGAGACCCAGGCGAGCGCGTTCACGAAGGCCATGGTCTCGTGGTAGTTCTTGAACGGGTAGAGCTTGACCAGCTTGCCGTCCTCGACGATCCAGCCCTTCAACAGCTTCAGCATGTCCTTCGTCTGCTGCGGGTTGTAGGGAACCGTGCCGCCTTCGCAGGGTTTGCAGTGCTTCGTTACGAGATTATTCATGCGGCCCTCAATCTGGCGATGCGCGTCGCAGCCGGCGGATGCGAGTCGTAGAACGCCGAGTGCAGGGGGTCGGGTGTGAGCGTGGAGGCATTGTCGTGATAGAGCTTGACGAGCGCGCTGATGAGATCCTTGGCATTTGCATGCTGGGTCGCGAACTCGTCTGCTTCGAACTCGTTCTTTCGCGAAAAGATTTTCGCGACTGGCTGAACGAAGTAGAGAAAGATCGGGGTCACCAAGATGAAAAGCAACAGTGCGATCGCCAATGATGGGGTCTGGATGCCGAGCCCATTGTAGAACCATGGGCTGTCGACCAACGCGCCGAGTGCCGACATGAGTGCAAAGATAGTCAGCCATCCGATCAACATACTTTTGACGACGTGTCTTAGTTTGAAATGGCCGAGCTCGTGCGCCAGCACGGCCTCCACTTCCTCGGGTTGCAATCGTTGTATCAGAGTGTCGAAAAGTACAATCCGCTTCGTTGCGCCAAATCCGGAAAAGAACGCATTGCCATGCGCCGAGCGCCGGGATCCGTCCATGACGAAGAGCCCTCGTGAGCGATAGCCGCACCTGTCAAGCAGCTGCTGTACTCGCTCGACCAGCGCCGGATCTTCGATCGGAGAGAATTTGTTGAAAATCGGCATGATGAGCCTAGGCGCGATGAACTGGATAAATATCGAGTAGCCGACAATCACGATCCAGACGTACAGCCACCAGAGCGTACCGGCACTCGTCATGAGCCAAAGCACCACAAGAAGAAGGGGGACACCCAGTACTGTTGCCAGCGCCGTCGACTTCAGCAGGTCCAGTACATAAAGTTTCCACGTCATCTTGTTGAAACCGAACCGCTGTTCGAGGACGAAAGTTCTGTACAGGTCGAGCGGCATGCTCACCGCGCCCTGGAGGAGGAAGACACTGAGTATCAGGGCTGTGCCGTGCGCAATGGAATCCATCGACCAAGCGCGCGCCCATTGATTGGCGAACAATTGCAGCAGGCCCCCGATTGTCAGTACAAGTACCCAGACGACACCGACAGCCATTTCCACTGTGCCAAGTTTCACCTTTGCGACAGTATAGTCGGCGGCCTTCTGGTGCGCCGCAAGAGGAATCACGCCGGCGAAGGAGTCGGGCACCGCGTCGCGATGCGCGAGCACGTAGCGCGACTGGCGCCTGGCCAGCCACAGGCGCGTGGCGGTCGCGAGCGCGAGCGCGGCGAGGAAGACCCAGGTGAAAGTGCTGTTCACGCCGTGAGAGAATAAGGCATGGCTGCCGCATCTAACAACCCCGACGCCAACAACCTGATCTGGATCGACATGGAAATGACGGGCCTCGTGCCCGACACCGACCGGATCATCGAGATCGCGGTGCTGGTGACCGATTCGCAGCTGAACCTGATCGCCGAAGGCCCGGTGCTGGTGGTCAAGCAGCCCGACGAAGTGCTGGCGGCGATGGATTCCTGGAACCGCTCGGTGCACGGCAAGTCGGGCCTGGTGGAGAAGGTCAAGGCGTCGCGGCTGGATGAAGCCGCGGCGGAGCGGCAGACCATCGAATTCCTGTCCAAGCACGTCCCGGCGGGCGTTTCGCCCATGTGCGGCAACTCGATCGGCCAGGATCGCCGCTTCCTCGCGCGCTGGATGCCGAAGCTGGAGAGTTTCTTCCTCTACCGCAACCTGGACGTCTCGACGCTGAAGGAGCTGGTCAAGCGCTGGAAGCCGGAGCTGATCAAGGAGATGATGAAGCTAAAGCAGGGCAAGCACGAGGCGCTTGCCGACATCTACGAATCGATCGAGGAACTTAAGTACTACCGCAGGACGGTAATGACTATTTAAGCAACCTCGACGATCACTTCGATCTCGACCGGAATTCCCATGGGGAGGGAAGCCATCCCCACCGCCGAGCGCGCATGCTTGCCGGCTTCCGCGAACACTTCGACGAACAGGTCGGAGCAGCCGTTGATGACTTTCGGGTGGTCGGTGAATTCGGGCACCGCGTTCACCATGCCGAGCACCTTGACCACCCGCTTCACTTTGTCGAGAGTGCCCAGTTCGGCTTTCATGACCGCGAGCAGGGCGAGCCCCACGGCGCGCGCGTGCTGGTATCCCTGGTCCGCCGAAAATTCTAGCCCAAGCTTGCCCTTCACGGATCCAGGACCTTTGCCTGCCAGAAAAAGCAGGTTGCCGGTGCGGACCGCATTGACGTAGTTCGCCATCGGCGGCGTTACGGGCCTCAGGATGATGCCCAGTTCCTTCAGGCGCTTTTCAGCGCTCATTCGAGCGGTACGACTTTGCCCGGGTTCATCAGGCCTTCGGGGTCGAAGACCTTCTTGATGTCGCGCATCAGGTCCATCATGTCGTCGCCCAGTTCCATGCGCATCGAGCCCATTTTGCCCATGCCGACGCCGTGCTCGCCGGTGCAGGTGCCCTCCATCTTCAGCGCGCGCTCGACGAGCCGCTGGTTGAATTTCTTGGCGAGCTCGGTCTGTTCGGGCCTGGCCGGGTCCACCAGCAGCATGAGGTGGAAATTGCCGTCGCCGATGTGGCCCAGCAGCGGCACCGGGTTGATGTAGTCCTTCACGTCCGCCATGGTCTCGGCCACGCATTCGGCGAGGCGCGAGATCGGCACGCAGACGTCGGTCGAAACCGCGCGCGCGCCGGGCCTGATCTGGAGGCAGGCGAAGTAGGCGTCGTGGCGCGCCTGCCAGAGCTGGGTGCGTTCCTCGGGCTTGGTTGCCCAGACGAAATCCCTGCCGCCGTTTTCCTTCGCGATCGCCTGCACCGTCTCGGCCTGCTCGACGGCGCTGGCCGCCGAGCCGTGGAATTCGAAGAACACGGTGGGCGCGACGCGGTAGCTGGTCTTCTTGTATTTGTTGATGGCATCCACGGTCTTGTCGCAGACGATGTCGCAGCGCGCGATAGGCACGCCGGCCTGGATGGTCTGGATCACGGTGTTGGTGCAGCCGTCCACCGAGTCGAAGGCGCAGACGGCCGCCGACATGGCTTCCTGGACGGGGTAAAGGCGCACCGTCACCTCGGTGATGATGCCGAGCGTGCCTTCGGAGCCGACGAACAGGCGCGTCATGTCGTAGCCGGCGGCGGACTTCTTCGCCCGGCGCGAGGTCTGGATGACGCGGCCGTCGGCCAGCACCACCTTCAGCGACAGCACGTTCTCGCGCATGGTGCCGTAGCGCACCGCGTTGGTCCCCGAAGCGCGCGTCGCCGCCATGCCGCCCAGCGTCGCGTCGGCGCCCGGGTCCACCGGGAAGAACAGGCCCGTGTGCTTGATATGCTCGTTCAGCTGCTTGCGCGTCACGCCGGCCTGCACCACCGCGTCGAGGTCCGATTCGTGCACCGCCAGCACCTGGTTCATCTGCGACAGATCGATGCAGACGCCGCCCCTGACCGCGAGGATGTGGCCTTCGAGCGAGGTGCCGACGCCGTAGGGGATCATCGGCACGCGGTGCGCGCGGCAGATGTTGGCGATGTCGCGCACTTCTTCCGTGCTTTTCGCGAACACCACCACGTCGGGAAGCGCGTAGGGGAAGTAGGACTCGTCCTTGCCGTGGTGCTCGCGCACCGCGTGCGAGGTGGAGACGCGCTCGCCGAGCAGGGCCTTCAGCTCGGCGACGACCGACCGATCGAATTCGCGGGCTTTATTCATGATTCATTTTAGCTTTATCTCGCCCTCGAACGGCACCTTCACGCCGAGCGACGGGATCTCGAGCGTGACCTTGGCGGCGAAGGTCTCGTCGCCGCCAAGGCGCGGCGATCCGGGTTTTCCCTCCAGCGCTTTCTGCACCGCCTGCTCGATTTCGCGCTGCGAGTTTATGCCCACCATTTTCAGGAACTTGCGGATGCTGAGATTGAAGGTTTCCTGTTCCATCAGTGCCTGCCTCCTAGGATCCTGTTCGCCAGTTCCTTGCCGAGCTCGACGCCCCATTGGTCGAAGCTGTTGATGTTCCAGAGTACTCCCTGGGTGAAAACTTTGTGCTCATAAAGCGCGATCAGCCGGCCGAGATTGATGGCATCCAGCCTGTCCAGGCGGATGGCGCTGGAGGGGCGGTTGCCCGGGTACTGGCGGTAGGGCGGCAGCGATTTGCCCGCCGTGCCGAAGGCGAGCGCCTGCGCCTGCGCTTCCGCGTTGGCATCGACCACCGGGTCCACGCCCGCCACCACGAAATCCGCCGGGACCACCTGCGTGCCCTGGTGCAGCAGCTGGTGGAAGGAATGCTGGCTCACCGTGCCCTCGGCGCCCCAGAGCACCGGCGCCGTCGCATAGCCGGTCTCGCGCCCCTCGCGGTCTACGCGCTTGCCGTTGGATTCCATGTCCAGCTGCTGCAGGTAGGCGGGCAGCAGCCGCAGCGCGTGGGCATAGGGCAGCACCACCTGCGTGGCCGCGCCGAGAAAGTTCACGTTCCAGACCCCGATCAGCGCCATCAGCGCCGGGGCATTTCTTTCCAGGGGCTGGTTCAGGAAATGTTCGTCGACCGCGCGCGCGCCCGACAGGAAATCCGCGAAGGCCGCGGAGCCGATCGCGCACATGGCGCCGAAGCCCGCGGCCGACCAGACCGAGTAGCGGCCGCCGACCCAGTCCCACATCGGCAGGATCTCGTCGGCACCGAATTGTTTCGCGCCTTCCTGGTTTGCCGTTACTGCATAAAAGGTTTTGCATCCCAGGCGCCGCGCAGCGACCGCATTGGCCATCGTTTCCTGCGTCGTGAACGTCTTCGACACGACGACCACCAGCGTGCTCCCTGGATCGGCACCCGCGAGCGCGCGCTCCAGTTCCAGCGGGTCGGCGTTGGCGACGAAGCGTACGTCCAGCGTGCCGTCGCCCAGCGCGTCGGCCACCAGGCGCGGCCCGAAACCGGAGCCGCCGGTGCCGAGGTTGACGATTCTTTCGAAGGGTTTTTGCTCGCGTATTGTTTTTGAAAGGCGGAACATCTTTTGCAAAGCCGACTTCACCTCTTCGGGCGCGCCTTCGCCAGCCCTCAAGGCGGTGTGCCAGGCGGCGCGCCCTTCGGTGGCGTTGATCTTGCCGCCCGCGAACAGCGCCGCGCGCCATTCCTCGAAGCCGCGCTCGGCGGCGAGCTGCGCGAGCAGCTTGAGCGTCAGCGCGCCGACGCGCTGGCGCGAGTAGTCCAGCCGCAGGCCGGGCATGCCGGCGACGAAACCGGACGACCTCGCCGGGTCGCTGGCGAAAATCTCGGCCAGCTTCGCGCCGCGCCAGTTCTCGGCGTGCGCTTCGAGCTTTTTCCATGCCGGACAGTCGATGGGCGAGCGGGTATTCATCCTGGCCCGTAACGATACAGGCGATAGCGCTCGCCCCTGTCGCCGGGCCGGCTGGCCTCGACCAGCTTGCGCCAGCCCGGTCCGGGCGACGGTTCCTCGCGCGGGTTGCCCTGGACGATCAGGTAGCGGCAACGGGGGGCCGCGGCGCCGCGCGCCGCCTCCGCCGGTTCGGTGCGGATACCGGCGTGGTAGCTGAGCGCGGCGCGCTGCGGCGCCGCGAGTTCGCTCTCCGCGATGCAACCCGGCGCCGCGGGCAGGGCGGCCTTGATCTGCAGCGCGACCGGGCGGTAGCTCTTGATGTGGTCCGCCCACGGCAGCCACAGCATGGCGAAACTACCCCACAGCAGCGCGACTCCCGCCGCCCAGCGCGTCACGCCGCGCGTCGGCGACGGCGAGGCGAAGAAAACGAGGTAGAGCCAGCCCGCGGCCAGCGCCAACGCAACGGCGAAATGCAGCGGCTCGAACTGCGGCTGGTAGCCGGGGGCGCTGCGGAAGAAGTTCTTCGCAATCCGCGGCAGCGTGCCGCTCTGCATGGCGAAGTAGCCGAGCCAGATCAGGCCGGCGAAGAAGGTGAAGGTCATGACGCCGAACCAGTCCAGCGAATTGGCCGCGCCGCGCCGCAGCCGCGCCACGCCGTGCGCGCCCAGCAGCGCCAGCGGCGCGAGCAGCACTATCACGTTGATGTCCTGCCGCGGCCCCAGCCAGGCGACCGCCAGCAGCCCGAGCAGCGCCGCGGCGAGCGGCACGAACACGCGAGGCGAGCGCCATTCGCGGCGCAGCGTCCACGCCGCCCAGACTGCGACCGGCCATGCGGGCCAGGCGAACCAGCTCGCGGTGGAAAGGTAGTAGCGCAGGTTGTCGCCGAAATCGCCGCGCGGCAGCGTCGCCGCCTGCCACCATGCCTGCGCCAGTTCGGGGGAGCGCAGCCACAGCGCCAGCGGCCAGGACAGGGCCAGGACCGCAAACACCGCGGCCGCCGCAAAGAGGAATTGCGGCGCTTTCGCGCTGCGCCAGTCGTCGCAGACCACATGTGCGAGCAGGGCGACCGTACCCAGCATCGCCGGCACCAGGGGCCCGGTCGAGAGGAAAGCGACGCCCAGCGCGGCGCCGAAGCCCAGGCCCGCCTTCACCGGCTGCCTTTTTGCGTGGACCAGGAAAGCGAGCGCGGCGCAGAGCGCGGCCAGGGACGCGAGGTCCGGCACCGCCTCGTGCGCATGTGCGATCAGGCCGATCGAGCCGACCAGCAGCAGAGTGGCCGATGCGCCGGCGCCGCGGCGCACAAGGACTTCGGAGCCTGCCGGCGCCGAGTGGCGCGCGGCGAGGTACAGGAACCACAGCGCGGCCATCATCGACACGCCGCTCGCCAGGCGCACCGCGTTATGGAAGCCGAGCGCCCAGCCCAGCGTCCTGGCGAAGGCGAGCGCGATCCAGTGGTAGAACGGCGGATCCTCGAGGTACGGCTCGCCGGCCAGCCGCGGCACTGTCCAGTCGCCCGTGAGGTGCATCTGGTGGACGATTTCGATGGTGATGACATCGAACGCGCGCCACGGATCGTGGCCCACCAGGCCAGGCGCGACGAACGCGAGGCCGATCAGGACGAGGACAGCGTGTGACGGAGGGAGCGACAGCCGGGGAAATGCGCGGGGTAGCATGGCCCCGAAGACCCGGTCTGGGTCTTCTCCTTCCGGTCAGGCGGGCTTTTTCTTGGTGTAGCGGCGCTTGAACTTCTCGACCCGGCCGGCGGTGTCCATGATCTTGTGCTTGCCGGTGTAGAACGAGTGCGATTCCGAGGACACCTCGACCTTGATCACGGGGTACTCCTTGCCGTCGGCCCATTTCATCTTGTCGCGGCCCTTGGTGTCGATCACGGCGCGGGTGAGAAACGAATGGTTGGAGGCGGTGTCGAGGAAGATCACCGGCTGGTAGTCGGGGTGGATGCCTGGTTTCATGATGGCCTGCCGCTGAAAAGGCGTGGATTATACATAAAAATCAACCCCTTCTCATGGAATCGAAGAACTCGGAGTTGGTCTTGGTGGCCTTCACCTTGTCGATCAGGAATTCGGCCGCTTCGAGCTCGTCCATGGGGTAGAGCAGCTTCCTCAGCACCCAGATCTTCTGCAGCAGTTCCTTGGGGATCAGCAGCTCCTCGCGCCGGGTGCCGGAGCGGTTGACGTTGATCGCCGGGAAGATGCGCTTCTCGTGCATGCGCCGGTCGAGGTGGATTTCCAGGTTGCCGGTGCCCTTGAATTCCTCGTAGATCACGTCGTCCATGCGGCTGCCGGTGTCGATCAGGGCTGTCGCGATGATGGTGAGCGAGCCGCCTTCCTCGACGTTCCTCGCCGCGCCGAAGAAGCGCTTGGGCTTCTGCAGCGCGTTGGCGTCGACGCCGCCCGTGAGCACCTTGCCGGAGGCCGGCTGCACCGCGTTGTAGGCGCGCGCGAGCCGCGTGATGGAATCGAGCAGGATGACGACATCCTTCTTGTGCTCGACCAGCCGCTTGGCCTTCTCGATCACCATTTCGGCGACCTGCACGTGGCGCGAGGCCGGTTCGTCGAAGGTCGAGGCGACGACCTCGCCGCGCACCGAGCGCGACATTTCGGTCACTTCCTCGGGCCGCTCGTCGATCAGCAGCACGATCAGCGCGACTTCAGGGTGGTTGGCGACGATGGCGTGCGCAATGTGCTGCAGCATCACGGTCTTGCCGGCTTTCGGCGGCGAGACGATCAGGCCGCGCTGGCCTTTGCCGATGGGCGCGATGATGTCGATGATGCGGCCGGTGATGTTCTCCTCGGCCTTGATTTCGCGCTCGAGCTTGAAGGCCTTGTCCGGATGAAGGGGGGTAAGGTTCTCGAACAGGATCTTGTGCTTGACCGCGTCGGGCGCCTCGCCGTTGACCTTGTCCACCTTGACGAGCGCGAAGTAGCGCTCGCCGTCCTTCGGCGTGCGGATCTCGCCTTCGATGGTGTCGCCGGTGTGCAGGTTGAAGCGGCGAATTTGGGAAGGGCTGACGTAGATGTCGTCGGTGCTCGCGAGGTAGGAGGTATCGGGCGAGCGCAGGAAGCCGAAGCCGTCGGGCAGCACTTCCAGGGTGCCGTCGCCGAATATGGATTCGCCCTTCTTCGCCTGGTTCTTGAGCATGGCGAAGATGAGGTCTTGCTTGCGCATCCGGTTGGCGCCCTCGACCCCGTTGTTGGTGGCCGTTTCGAGCAGTTCGGAGACGTGCAGGTTCTTAAGTTCTGAGAGTTGCATGAGATTCACAGTGATGCGGCATGAATTGAATGGAATGCGGCCGGTACTGCTGCCGTTTTTCTTTCTAGAGGAAGATGCGCTTGACCCTGCGCTCGGGTGGGGCTCGCTGCGCCGTCGTCCAATCCGGCGCAGCTACGGCTACAGAGTAGGGTTTTTAGATATTGCTGTCAAGGAAAGCGGTGAGCTGGGATTTGGAAAGCGCGCCGACCTTGGTCGCCTCCACGTTGCCGTTCTTGAACAGCATCAGGGTGGGGATGCCGCGGATGCCGAACTTGGCCGGCGTGGTCTGGTTCTCGTCGACGTTGATCTTCGCGATCTTGAGGCGGCCGCCGTATTCCTGGGCCACGGCCTCGAGGATGGGGGCGATAGACTTGCAGGGGCCGCACCATTCGGCCCAGTAATCCACCAGCACCGGCACTTCCGACTTCAGGACCTCCGGTTCGAAACTATCGTCCGTCACATGCTGAATACCTGAACCGCTCATGGCACCTCATTTGGGGGTAAGACAGGAAGCCGTATTATGAGGCCGGGCCGAGGTGCTGTGCTAAAGTATTGATTCCAATGCCCTTATAGAGACCATGGCTTACATCGTCACCGAGCCCTGCATCAAGTGCAAGTACACCGACTGCGTCGACGTCTGCCCGGTGGACTGCTTCCGGGAGGGGCCCAACATGCTGGTCATCGACCCCGGGGAATGCATCGACTGCACCCTATGCGTGGCCGAGTGCCCGGTGGAGGCCATATTCGCCGAGGACGACGTGCCGGAAGCCCAGCGCGACTGGATCCCGCTCAACAGGGACCTGGCGGCGCAATGGAAGCCGATCATCGAGCGCAAGCCCGGACCCCCGGATGCCGACGCATGGGCCAAGGTAACAGCCAAAAAGCATCTTTTGGAACGCTGATCGGACTGTTGTTTTTCAGCGCCGCGGCCTGCGACTGGTGTTTGCGCAGCACGTGGCGCCGGCGGTGAAAAAAAATAGCGAAACACCGGTAACTTCGGCGTCATTTCGCTGTTCTAAGCTGCTGCTCATGGAACAGCCAGAGCTCGCATTCACCGCCGTGTTCCTGAAGGGCAGGCACGGCTACACGGGTTTCGTCGAAGAACTGCCCGGCGTCAACGCGCAGGGCCAGACCATCGACGAGGCGCGCGTCAACCTGCAGCGCCTGGCCGCGGTCGTGTTCAACGAGGAGCGCCTCCAGTCCGAGGAGCTGCTCGAAGGCAAGGAAGTGGTGCGCGAGCGTTTCCGGATCCTCCTGCCGAGGATCTGACGCCGCGCCGCGCCGGCGCGGCAACCGGGTTACATCCGCTTACAAGCCCGGATTTCGCCCCCGGCCCGGGACAGGTTATAAATGGGCCAGGGAAGGCGGAAAATAGACCATGAAGCGAACAATAATCTGGGCGATAGCGCTTGCCGTTGTCGCCGCGGCGGTAGCGGGCGGCTACTACGTTTACCAGTCCCGCTCCGGCGACAGTTCAGCGAAGGCTGGCAGAGGCGGCAATTCCAAGGGCGGCCCCAGCGTGCCCGTGGTCGCGACCGCGGCGACCACGGCCGATGTCCCCGTGCTGCTCGACGGCCTGGGCTCGGTAACGCCGATCGCCACGGTCACGGTGCATAGCCGCGTCGACGGCGAGCTGGTCAAGCTGGCGTTCAAGGAGGGGCAGGTGGTGCGCGCCGGCGACCTGCTCGCCGAACTCGATCCGCGCCCCTATGCCGCCGCGCTTGCCCAGGCCGAGGCGCAGCTCGCGCGCGACCAGGCGCTGCTCAAGAACGCCGAGCTCGACCTGGCGCGCTACAAAACCCTGTTCCAGCAGGACTCGGTCGCCAAGCAGCAGCTCGATACCCAGGAGTCGCTGGTGCGCCAGACCGAGGCCACGGTGCAAATGGACCGGGCGGCGGCCGACACCGCCCGCCTGCAGCTGACCTACAGCCGCATTACCGCGCCGGTCGGCGGGCGGCTGGGCCTGCGCCAGGTGGACCTGGGCAACGTCGTGCACGCTGGCGACGCCAACGGCATGGTGGTGATCACGCAGCTGCAGCCGATCACGGTGGTATTCACCATTCCCGAAGACAGCCTGCCCGCCGTGATGAAGAAGCTGCAGGCGGGCGAGAAACTGCCGGTGACGGCGTTCGACCGCGCCGGCAAGACGCAGCTCGCCGCCGGCGCGCTGCTGACCGTGGACAACCAGATCGACCCGACGACCGGCACGGTCAAGCTGAAGGCGCAGTTCACCAACGACGACCTCGCCCTGTTCCCGAGCCAGTTCGTCAACGTGCGCATGCTGGTGGACACGAAAACCGGCGCGACGGTGATCCCGGCCGCGGCCGTGCAGCGCGGCACGCCGGGGACCTTCGTCTACGCCGTGGACCCGGGAACCAAGGAGGTCAGCGTGCGCAAGGTGAAGCTGGGCCCGGCGCAGGGCGAAATGATTTCCGTCGAGGAAGGCCTCAAGCCCGGCACGCTGGTGGTGGTCGACGGCGCCGACAAGCTGCGCGAAGGCGCGGTGGTCGAAATGGTGGTGCGCGACACTTCGCCGCCCAAGGAAGGCGCGCGCCGCAGCAAGGGCGGCAAGGGCGCCGATGCCGGCACGCCCGAAGAGCGGCAGAAACGCTGGCAGGAATTGAATGCGCGCATCGACAAGGGCGAATTTGGAGAAGAAATAAGAAAGCTCCCCGAGGAAGAGCGCAAACAGCGCATGCGGGAGCTGCGCGCCAAGAAACAGCAGTGAACCCGGGCGCGCAGTGAACCCTTCCCGCCCCTTCATCCTCCGGCCGGTGGCGACGTCGCTGTTCATGCTCGCCATCCTGCTGTCGGGGATCGTTGCGTATCGCCTCTTGCCGATCTCGGCGCTGCCGGAGGTGGACTACCCGACCATCCAGGTGGTGACGCTGTACCCGGGCGCGAGCCCCGACGTGATGACCTCGTCGGTCACCGCGCCGCTCGAACGCCAGTTCGGGCAGATGCCGGGGCTGAACCAGATGTCCTCGACCAGTTCCGGCGGCGCGTCGGTGATCACGCTGCAGTTCAGCCTGGAACTGAGCCTGGATATCGCCGAGCAGGAGGTGCAGGCGGCGATCAACGCCTCGGGCTCTTTCCTGCCCTCGGACCTGCCCATGCCGCCGATCTACAACAAGGTGAATCCGGCGGACGCGCCCATCCTCACGCTGGCGGTGATGTCGAAGACCATGCCGCTGCCCAAGCTGCAGAACCTCGTGGACACGCGCCTCGCGCAGAAGATCTCGCAGCTGCCCGGCGTCGGCCTGGTGGCGATCGCCGGCGGCCAGCGGCCGGCGGTGCGCATCCAGGCGAACCCGCAGGCGCTGGCCGCCTACAACATGTCGCTCGACGACCTGCGCACCGCGATCGCCGCGGCGAACGTCAACCAGGCCAAGGGCAGCTTCGACGGCCCGGCGCGCGCTTCGACCATCGACGCCAACGACCAGCTGAAGTCCGCGGACGAATACCGCAATCTGATCGTCGCCTACAAGTCGGGCCGGCCGATACGGCTCACCGACGTGGCGGTGGCGGTGGATGATGCGGAGAACGTGCGCCTCGCGGCCTGGGCCAACGAATCAGCCGCGATTCTGGTCAACATCCAGCGCCAGCCCGGCTCGAACGTGATCGAGGTCGTGGACCGCATCCAGAAGCTGCTGCCGCAGCTGCGCGCCTCGCTGCCGGGCTCGGTGGAAGTGACGCTGCTGTCGGACCGCACCACCACCATCCGCGCCTCGGTGCGCGACGTCAAGATCGAGCTGGGCATCGCCATCGCGCTGGTGGTGATGGTGATTTTCCTTTTCCTGCGCAACGCCGCCGCCACCGCGATCCCTAGCGTCGCGGTGCCGCTGTCGCTGGTCGGCACCTTCGGCGTGATGTACCTGGCCGGCTTCAGCATCAACAACCTGACGCTGATGGCGCTGACCATCGCCACCGGTTTCGTGGTGGACGACGCCATCGTCGTGATCGAGAACATCGCGCGCTACATCGAGCAGGGCGACCCGCCGCTGGAGGCCGCGCTGAAGGGCTCCGAGCAGATCGGATTCACGATCATCTCGCTGACGGTGTCCCTGATCGCGGTTCTGATCCCGCTGCTCTTCATGGGCGACGTGGTCGGGCGCCTGTTCCGCGAATTCGCGATCACGCTGGCGGTGGCCATCCTGATCTCGGCGCTGGTGTCCCTCACGCTCACTCCCATGATGTGCGCCCGCTTCCTGCACCACGTGCCGGAGGAAGAGCAGGGACGGCTGTTCCGCGCGACCGGCGCCTTCTTCGAGCGCGTGATCGCGGGCTACGGCACGATGCTCGACTGGGTGCTAGAGCGCCAGCGCGCCACGCTGTGGGTGGCCCTGGGCACGCTCGGTCTGACGGCACTGCTCTACATCTTCATCCCGAAAGGCTTTTTCCCGGTGCAGGATACGGGCCTGATCCAGGGCATTTCCGAGGCGCCGCAGACCATTTCCTACGCCGCGATGGCCGAGCGCCAGCAGGCGCTCGCGCGCGTCGTGCTGCAAGACCCCGCGGTGGAGAGCCTGTCGTCCTACATCGGCGTCGACGGCGTCAACACCACGCTGAACAGCGGCCGCATGCTGATCAACTTAAAGCCGCTGGAGCAGCGCGACACGAACGCGGTCGGCGTGATCCGCCGCCTTCAGGAGCGCATCGCCAGGGTGGAAGGCATCACGCTCTACATGCAGCCGGTGCAGGACCTGACCATCGAGGACCGCGTCAGCCGCACGCAGTACCAGTTCACGGTCGAGGACGCCAATCCGGACGAGTTGTCGCTCGTGGTGCCGAAACTGGTCGAGCGCCTGAAACAGCTGCCGCAGCTGGCGGACGTCGCGAGCGACCTGCAGGACCAGGGCCTGCAAGCCTACGTGGACATCGACCGCGACACCGCGGCGCGCCTGGGCGTCACCACCGGCGCGATCGACAACGCGCTCTACAACGCCTTCGGCCAGCGCCTCATCTCGACCATCTTCACCCAGACCAGCCAATACCGCGTGGTGCTGGAGGTGCCGCCCGAAGACCAGAGGGGGCCGGCGGCGCTCGACAGCCTGTACGTGGACACGACCTCCGGCGGGCTGGTACGGCTGAACACCGTGGCGCGGGTGACCGAGAAGTCCACGCCGCTGGTGGTGAACCACCTGAGCCAGTTTCCGGCGGCGACCGTCTCCTTCAATCTCGCGCGCGGCGCCTCGCTGGGCGGCGCGGTCGAGCAGATCAACGCGGCGGCGCGCGAGATCAATCTGCCGGTCAGCGCGCAGCTGCGCTTCCAGGGCGCGGCGCTCGCCTTCCAGTCCTCGCTCACCAGCACGCTGCTGCTGATCCTCGCCGCGATCGTGACCATGTACATCGTGCTGGGCGTGCTCTACGAGAGCTACATCCACCCGGTGACCATCCTGTCGACGCTGCCCTCGGCCGGCGTCGGCGCGCTGCTGGCGCTGATCGTCTCGGGCAACGACCTGGGCATCATCGCCATCATCGGCATCATCCTGCTGATCGGCATCGTCAAGAAGAACGCCATCATGATGATCGACTTCGCGCTGCACGCCGAGCGCAACGAGGGCAAGAGCCCGCGCGAGGCGATCCGCCAGGCCTGCCTGCTGCGTTTCCGGCCGATCCTGATGACCACCATGGCGGCGCTGCTCGCCGCGCTGCCGCTGATGCTCGGCGCCGGCGTCGGCTCGGAGCTGCGCCACCCGCTCGGCGTGGCGATGGTGGGCGGCCTGCTGCTCAGCCAGGCGCTGACGCTGTTCACCACGCCGGTGATCTACCTGTGGTTCGACCGCTTCGCCCGCCGGGAGGCGGCCGCGTGAACATTTCCTCGCCCTTCATCCAGCGCCCCGTCGCCACCACGCTGCTGACCATCGCGGTGGTGCTCGCCGGCGCGGTGGCCTTCCGCACGCTGCCGGTGTCGCCGCTGCCGCAGGTGGACTTCCCGACCATCTCGGTGACCGCGGCGCAATCCGGGGCGAGCCCCGAGACCATGGCGGCCACCGTCGCCACGCCGCTGGAGCGCGCGCTGGGGACCATCGCCGGGGTCACGGAGATCACCTCGACCAGTTCGCTCGGCCAGACGCGCGTGGTGCTGCAGTTCGACCTCAGCCGCGACATCGACGGCGCGGCGCGCGACGTGCAGGCGGCGATCAACGCCGCGCGCACGCTCCTGCCCACCGGCCTGACGAGCAATCCGACCTACCGCAAGGTGAACCCGGCGGACGCGCCGATCCTGATCCTCGCCATGACCTCGGAGACGATGACCCAGGGCCAGATGTACGACGTCGGCTCGACGATCCTGGCACAGAAGCTCTCGCAGGTGGATGGCGTGGGGCAGGTCACCGTCGGCGGCAGCTCGCTGCCCGCGGTGCGCGTGGAACTCAACCCCTCGGCGCTCTACAAGTACGGCATCGGGCCCGAGAACGTGCGCGCGGCGATCACGGCGACCAACGTCAACCGGCCCAAGGGATCGCTGGAAGACGGCGACCGGCACTGGCAGATCCTCGCCAACGACCAGGCGAAGACGGCCGCCGAGTACATGCCGGTGGTGGTCGCCTACAAGAACGGCGCGGCGGTGCGGCTGACCGACGTCGCCGAGGTGGTGGACTCGGTGCAGGACCTGCGCAACGCGGGTTCCGCCAACAGCAAGCCCTCGGTGCTGCTGATCATCAACCGCCAGCCGAACGCCAACATCATCGAGACCGTGGACCGCGTGAAGAATCTGCTGCCGGTGCTGCGCGCCTCGATCCCGAGCAGCGTCGACCTGGACCTGGTGATCGACCGCACGCCCACCATCCGCGGCTCGCTGCGCGACACCGAGCGCACGCTGCTGGTCGCCATCTTCCTGGTGGTCCTGGTGGTGTTCGCCTTCCTGCGCGACTGGCGCGCGACGCTGATCCCCAGCGTGGCGGTGCCGGTGTCGCTGATCGGCACTTTCGGCGTCATGTACCTGTGCAAGTACAGCCTGAACAACCTGTCGCTGATGGCGCTGATCATCGCCACCGGCTTCGTGGTGGACGACGCCATCGTGGTGCTGGAGAACATCGCGCGGCGCATGGAGCACGGCGAGCCGCCGCGCCAGGCGGCGCTCAACGGCGCGAAGGACGTCGGCTTCACCGTGCTGTCGATGAGCCTGTCGCTGATCGCGGTGTTCATCCCGATCCTGCTGATGGGCGGCATCGTCGGCAGGCTGTTCCGCGAGTTCGCGGTGGTGCTGTCGGTGGCGATCCTGATCTCGCTCGTGGTGTCGCTGACCACGACGCCGATGATGTGCGCCGCGCTGTTGAAGAATAAAAGCGGAAACAATCCCGGAAAGCTCTACCGCTGGAGCGAAGGCGTCTTCAACTCCGTGCTGCGCGTCTACGAGGTCACGCTCGCCTGGGCGCTGCGCCATGGGCCGCTCACGATCCTGATCCTGTTCGCGACCATCGGCCTGAACGTCTACCTCTACTCCGTCGTGCCCAAGGGCTTCTTCCCGCAGCAGGACACCGGGCGCCTGATCGGCGCGATCCAGGCCGACCAGGGCATTTCCTTCCAGGCGATGCGCGGCAAGCTCTCGGACTTCATCGAAATCGTGCGCGAAGACCCGGCGGTGGAGAACGTGGTCGGCTTCACCGGCGGCGGCGGCTTCGGCGGCCGCAACACGGGCTCGATGTTCGTCTCTCTCAAGCCGCTGCCGGTGCGCAAGCTCTCGGTGGATCGCGTCATCGCGCGCCTGCGCGTCGCGCTGTCCAAGGAACCGGGCGCGAACCTGTTCCTGTTCCCGGTGCAGGACATCCGCATCGGCGGCCGCCAGGCCAACGCGCAGTACCAGTTCACGCTGCTGGCGGACGATCTCGACGTCTTGCGCGTCTGGGAGCCGCGCGTGCGCGCCGCGATGACCGAGCTGCCCGAGCTGGTGGACGTGAATTCCGACCGCCAGGACAAGGGCCTGCAGACCTCGCTCGTGATCGACCGCGACACCGCGTCGAAATTCGGCATCACGCCCAACGTGATAGACGCGACGCTGAACGACGTCTTCGGCCAGCGCCTCGTTTCCACCATTTACAACCCGCTCAACCAGTACCGGGTGGTGATGGAGGCCGCGCCGCAGTACTGGCAGAACCCCGACGCGCTGAAGAGCGTCTACGTCACCGGCACGCCCAGCGCCGTCTCCCCCAGCGTGGCCGCCGCTCTCCTCGCCGCGGCCGCCCCGGGCACCCCCGCCGCCATCAACACGGTCAGCACGGCGACGAGCGTGCAGGTGCCGCTGTCGGCGTTCAGCCACTACGAGACCACCAATACGCCGCTGGCCATCGCCCACCAGAGCCAGTTCGCCGCGGCGACGATCTCGTTCAACCTGCCGCCCGACGTGTCGCTCTCCAAAGCGACCGACGCGGTGAACGCCGCGCTCGACCGCCTGGCGATGCCGACCAGCATCCACGGCACCTTCCAGGGCACCGCGCGCGCCTTCCAGGCCTCGCTCGACAACCAGCCCCTGCTGATCCTCGCCGCGCTGATCGCCATCTACCTGGTGCTGGGCATACTCTACGAGAGCCTGGTGCACCCGGTCACGATCCTGACGACGCTGCCCTCTGCGGGCGTGGGCGCGATCCTCGCGCTGATCGTCTTCGGCTCGGAACTCGACATCATTTCGCTGATCGGCGTCATCCTGCTGATCGGCATCGTCAAGAAGAACGCCATCATGATGATCGACTTCGCCGTCGAGGCGCAGCGCGGCCGGGGTCTCGCGCCCGAGCGGGCGATCTTCGAGGCCTGCATGGTCCGCTTCCGCCCGATCATGATGACCACCATGGCGGCGCTGCTCTCGGCGGTGCCGCTGGCGATCGGCTTCGGCGAGGGCGCGGAGCTGCGCCGGCCGCTCGGCATCGCCATCGTCGGCGGCCTGATCGTGAGCCAGATGCTGACGCTGTATTCGACGCCGGTGGTCTATGTCTACCTCGACCGCTTCGCGAGCTGGATCAAAAGCTTCCGGGGCAATAGGGCATTGCGACTGAAAACGCCATGAAACGATTCCTGATCCTGGTTTTGCTGCTCTCCGGCTGCAACGTCGGCCCGGACTACGTGCGGCCCAAGGTTGAAACGCCCGCGGCTTACAAGGAAGCCGGTGAATGGAAGCCGGCGCAGCCGCGCGACGCCGAGGCGCGCGGCAACTGGTGGAAGATGTACGGCGATCCCGAGCTCAATGCGCTGATCGCGCAGGTGGACATCTCCAACCAGACCATCGCCGCGGCCGCGGCGCAGGTCCGCATCTCGGCGGCGATCACCGACCAGTCGCGCGCGCAGGAATGGCCGGTCGTCACCGGCACGCTGTCGAGGACGGAATCCAAGCCTTCGTCGACCACCGGGCCGATCATCGGCAACGTCACCAGCAAGCGCATCATCGATTCGCTGCCGCTCGGCGTCTCCTGGGAGGCCGATCTCTGGGGCCGCGTGCGCCGCCTGGTGGAATCTGGCGAGGCCACCACCCAGGCGAGCGCCGCCGACCTGGTGAACGCGCGGCTGTCGGCGCAGGCGACGCTGGCGCAGACCTACTTCCAGTTGCGCACGCTGGACGCGCAGAAAAAGCTGCTGGATGAAACCGTCGCGGCGCTGGAGAAGTCCCTGGAGCTGACGCGCAACCGCTACGCCGTCGGCGTCGCCGCGCAAGCCGACGTCGTCGCCGCCCAGGCCCAGCTGCTGGCGGCGCGCGCGCAGGCGGTCGATCTCGGCGCGCAGCGCGCGCCCCTCGAGCACGCGATCGCGGTGCTGCTGGGCAAGCCCGCCCCCAGCTTCTCGATCGCATTCGCGCCGCTCGCCGCGACGCCGCCGCCCGTGCCCGCCATCGGCGTGCCCGCCGAGTTGCTCGAGCGGCGCCCCGACGTCGCCGCGGCCGAGCGCAACATGGCGGCGGCCAACGCGCAGATCGGCGTCGCCAAGGCGGCGTTCTTCCCCACCGCGACACTGGGCGGCACCTACGGCTACCAGACCGCGAACCCGGCGGTCTGGTTCACCAAGCCGAGCCTGTTCTGGTCGGTCGGGCCGTCGCTGGCGCTGACGCTGTTCGACGCCGGCCGCCGCTCCGCGGTCACGGACCAGGCGGTCGCGACCTACGACCAGGCCGTGGCCACCTACCGCGGCACCGTGCTGCAGGCCTTCGCCGACGTCGAGGACAACCTCGCGGCGCTGCGCATCCTCGAGCAGGAGGCCGCGATCCAGGCCGAGGCGGTGAAGGCCGCCAACCTGTCGCTCGATCTAACCCTCAACCAGTACAAGGCCGGCATCGTCACCTACCTGCAGGTGGTCGTCGCCGCGACAGCGGCGCTCGCCGCCCAGCAGTCGGAGGTGGTGATCCTCGGCCGGCGCATGGCCGCGAGCGTGCTGCTGGTGAAGGCCCTGGGCGGGGGCTGGAACCCGCGCTAGCGCTTCAAAACTTGCCGAAGCTGAATTCCAGGATCGCCTTCACCGTCCAGCGGTCCGCCGCGTCGTTCAGGCCGCGGCCGATGGCGAAGTGCAGCGGCACCGGCGTGCGGTCGGTCTCGATCGCAACGTAGAGGGTCTGCGGGCGTTCGGCGTTGAGCGCGCTCCGGCCCAGCGGGCCCAGTTCGGCGTAGTACTCGAAGCCGAGCGCGATTCCCTCGGCCACCGTGCGCGCGACCTTCAGCGACGGATTGAAATCGGGCCGGCTGCTGCTTTCCGGGCCGTTCAGGTCCCAGTCGAGCACGGGGTTCGCCGCGACCAGCCAGTCGCGGTTCTTCCAGCCGACGATCGGGCGCAGCTCGAGCGTGCGCGTGGCGGGCTCGAAATTGCGCGTCAGCCACGCGTATTCGCCGTTCAGGCCGGCGAACCAGCCTGCTTCGCCCTCCGCCGGGCGCAGCGGCAGCCATTTCAGGCGCAGCTTCGGCCCGCCGAAGAGCACGCCGCCTTCGTCGTCGCGCGTGTAGGGCAGGTAGAGGCCCGCTTCCAGCGTTTCGGTCAGGCCCCAGGAAAACTCCGGCGTGACGCGCACGGCGTGGTCCGGCGTTACTTCCCCCGGGAATTCCGGGGCGCTGCGGCCGCTGGGCGTGGTGTTGACGTGCAGTTCCAGGCCGAATTCGCCCGGTTTGTTGATGTCGTCGGTGTAGACCTGGATCTCGTCGGGCAGCACCGCGCGCGCGGGCAGGGCGGCCAGCGTCAGCGCGAGCGCGGCGGCGAGCTTCTTCACGGCATCAGTCGTAGAGCTTTTCGCGCGCCTTGCCGCGGAACACGCGGTAGGAGAGCACGTTGTAGCCGACGATGAAAGGCAGCACGATTGCCACCCCCCACAGCACCACCTTGAGCGATGCCGGGTGCGAGGCTTGCCAGATGCCGATGCGGTCCATCACCACCCACGGGAAGATGCTGTAGGCGAGGCCGAGGAAGGCCAGCACGAAGATCAGCACCGCGTCGGCGAACGGCGCCCACTCCGGCGCTTTCTCGTTGCGCCGCAGTTTCCCGGTGACGTACCAGAGGCGCAGGCCGGCGGCGAAGGTGGCCGCGGGCAGCAGCATGAGCCAGAGCGTGTCCGGGAAGGTGAACCATTTCGCGCGCACCGTCTCGCTCACCAGCGGCGTGCCGATGCTGACCAGCGCGACGCCGAGCGCGACCCAGGCGAGGCCCCAGCGCGCCCAGGCGAAGGCTTTTTTCTGCAGCGCGCCCTCGGTCTTGAGGATCAGCCAGGTGGCGCCCAGCAGCACGTAGCCGCCGCACAAGGCGGCGCCCACGGTGGCCGCGAACAGCCAGTAGCCGAAGCCCGGCGCGAATCCCGTGAGGTAGCGCCCGAGCATCACGCCCTGGAAGAACGAGGCGAGGAAGGAGCCGGCCCAGAACAGCCAGTTCCACAGCTCGCGGTGCCAGCCCTCGGCCTTCATGCGGAATTCGAAGGCGACGCCGCGCAGCATCAGGCCCACCAGCATCGCCACCGCCGGCAGGTAAAGCGCCTGCAGCACGATGCCGTGAGCGACGGGAAAGGCGACCAGCAGGATGCCCACGCCCAGCACCAGCCAGGTTTCGTTGGCGTCCCAGAACGGGCCGATCGAATTCACCATCAGGTTCTGCTCGCGCTCCTCGGCCGCGGGCAGCAGCATGCCGACGCCGAGGTCGAAGCCGTCCAGCACCACGTAGGCGAGGATCGCGATCCCCATCAGCGCGGCGAAGATCAGCGGCAGGTCGGCGTTCATGTGAAGGATGACGCTCGCGTCATTGGGTCCCCTTGCCGGCCATGTGCGTGAGCACCACCATGTAGGCGACGAACATCAGGCCGTAGGTGAGGATGTAGAGCGTGAGGCTCGCGCCCAGCTGCGCGCCGCCCACCGTTCCCGATGCATCCGCGGTGCGCAGGATGCCGCTCACCAGCCAGGGCTGGCGGCCGATCTCCGTCACCAGCCAGCCGCAGAGCGTGGCGATCCAGCCGGAGAAGGTGAATGCCGACAGGCACCACAGCAGGAATCTTGGTTGCGTGTTCTTCCTGACGAGCAGGAAGACGGAAAGCCAGGAAATGCCGATCATCAGCACGCCCAAGCCCACCATGGCGCGGAAGGCGAAGAACACCGGCGCCACGGGCGCATGTTCCGTGTAGATGTCCATTCCCTTCACTTCGGCGTTCGGATCGTGCCGCAGGATCAGGCTGGCGAGCCCGGGCACCTCGACCGAATAATCGTTGCGCTTTTCCTTCTCGTTCGGGATCGCGAACAGCACCAGCGGCACGCCGTTCCCGGTTTTCCAGATCGCCTCCACCGCGGCGATCTTCGCCGGCTGGTGCTCGAGCGTGTTCAGGCCGTGCGCGTCGCCGACGAAAACCTGGATCGGCGCCAGCACCGCGGCGAGCACGATGCCGGTGCGCAGCGTGAGCTTCGCCGCCGCGTCGTCGGGCGCCTTGAGCAGGCGCCAGGCCGACAGCCCCGCCAGGACGAACGAGCTGGTGAGGAAAGACGCCGTCAGCATGTGGGTGAAGCGGTAGGGGAAGGAAGGATTGAAAATCACCTTCAGCCAGTCGCCCGCCACCAGCACGCCGTCCAGCACGACTTGGCCGGCGGGCGTCTGCATCCAGGAATTGAGCGCGAGGATCCAGAACGCGGACAGCGTGGTGCCCACCGCCACCAGCACGCAGGAGGCGATGTGCAGCCAGGGCGGCACGCGGTTCGCGCCGAACAGCATCACGGTGAGGAAGGTCGCCTCGAGGAAGAACGCGGTCAGCACTTCGTAGGCGAGCAGCGGACCGGCGACGTTGCCGACCTTCAGCATGTAGCCCGGCCAGTTGGTGCCGAACTGGAACGACATGGTGATGCCGCTCACCACGCCCATGGCGAAGGTGAGCGCGAACACCTTGGTCCAGGCGCGGAAGATCCCGAGCCAGGCGGCGTCTCCGCTGCGGGCGTAGCGCAGGCGGAAATAGAGCAGCAGCCAGGCCAGCCCGATGGTCAGCGACGGAAACAGGATATGGAAAGCGATGTTGAGCCCGAACTGGGCCCGGGCGAGCAACAGCGCTTCGCTGCCGTCCATGGAACCCAATTATGCGCCGGCGTAAGGAAGGGCGGGGTCCGGCGACTTACCGGTGGATTGCCCCTCAACCCAAGGAAAAAGGACCCCCCATGAAAAAGACCCTCGCCGTGCTCGCCGCCGCTGGCGCCGTTTTCTCCCTGCCCGCGCTGGCCCAGGACAAGATGGAAAAGATGGACAAGATGGAGAAGAAGGGCGACGCCATGAAGAAGGACGGCATGATGAAAAAGGACGAGATGAAGAAGGACGGCATGATGAAGAAGGATGAAATGAAGAAGGACGACATGATGAAGAAGTAATCTAAACTGCGGCCGGATGGCCACGGCCGCGCTCTCCAAGCCAGAACTGTTCATGCGCCTCGCCGCCGGCCATGCGGCGGGGATAACCGTGGTCACGCCCAACCGGCGCCTCGCGCAGGTGCTGAAGGCGGAGTTCGACCGCTTTCAGGCGGGCAAGGGCCTTGCCGTCTGGGAAGACGCCGACATCCTGCCGCTGGAGGCCTTCATCCTCCGCGGCTACGAGGATGCGCTGTACGCGGACGCAAGCAAAGAACTGCCCATGCTGCTGTCTGAGGCCCAGTCGCGCGCGCTGTGGGAAGAGGCGATCCGCGCCTCGCGCTGGAGCGGCGCGCTGCTGGACGTGCCGCAGACCGCGGCCAGCGCGCAGCGGGCCTGGCAGACCGCGCAGGAATGGCGCATCGCCGGGGCGCTGGAGAAATTCGATGGCACCGAGGACACGCGCGCTTTCGCCGACTGGGCCCGGGCCTACCAGCGCCGGCTGCAGAAGGACGGCCTGGTGGACGCGTCGCTTCTCTGGGATTTCGAATTCAGGAAGCCGGAACTCCTCGTCGCCTACGCCTTCGACATCGTTCCGGAGCAGGTGAAGATTTTTTTGAATCAGTTCGAATTCCTGGACTGCAGTCCGGAAAAAAGGCAAGGCCACGCAGTCAAGACCTCGTTCGCTTCGCCGCGCGAGGAGCTGGAAAGCGCGGCGCGGTGGGCGCGCGCGCGGCTGGAGGAGGGAAAAAAACATATCGGCGTGGTGGTGCCCGACCTCAAGCTGCGCCGGCGCGAGGTGGCGCGCGTGTTCGGGCGCGTGATGGGTTCGCCGCCGCCGTTCGAACTCTCCATCGGCGAGCCGTTGACGGGCTACCCGCTGGTCGAATTCGCGCTGTCGCTGCTGGAATTCTGTCATTTCGAAAGCGGCTTCGAAACGGTCAGCCGGCTGATCCGTTCGCCGTTCCTCGGCGGCGCCGAAGCCGGGATGGCCGCGCGCGCGCGGCTGGACGTTCGGCTGCGGCGCGAAGCGGATGCGGAAATTTCTCTTCCGAAGTTGATCGGACTTGTCGGCGAGAATCTGGATTTGCGTCCGGTTTTTGAATCCTTGTTTGGAAAATCAAAGGAAGGCAAACCTCTCTCGCCCCACGACTGGGCCCGGCATTTCACTGCGCTGCTCGATGCGGCGGGCTTTCCGGGCGACCGGCCGCTGGATTCGGCGGAATACCAGGCGCGCGCCAAGTTGAACGAGCTGCTGGCCGAATTTGCGCGCGTCGGCGCGGTCAAGGAAAAGTTTTCGGCGAGCGAGGCCGTTGCCCATTTGCGCCGCCTCTGCTCCGAGGCGCTGTTCCAGCCCGAGGGAGTCGGCGGTACGGGCGCGCCGGTGAAGGTGCTGGGCCTGCTGGAATCCGCCGGCATCGAGTTCGACGCGCTGTGGGTGAGCGGGCTCACCGACGGAGTCTGGCCGCAGCACGCGCATCCGGATCCCTTCCTGCCGGTGGCGCTGCAAAGGAAGGCCGGCATTCCGCAGGCGTCGGCGGAAGCCTCGCTCGCTCTCGACCGCCGCCGCACCGAGGGCTGGCTTGGCGCCGCGGACCAGGTCGTGTTCTCCTGGGCGCGGCGCGAAGAGGATCGCGAACTCGCACCCAGCCCCCTGATCGCGCAGGTACCGGAGGGCGCGGTCGAGCTGCCGCGGTTCGCGTCGTACAGGGATGTGCTTTTTTCTTCCCGTGCTCTCGAATCCTTTGAAGATGAAAGGGCGGATCCACCAGCATCAAAAGCGGTCAAGGGCGGCACCCGCGTGCTCGCCGACCAGGCTGCCTGCCCGTTCCGCGCCTTCGCGCGCCATCGCCTCGCCGCCGAAGCGCTGGATGCGCCGGAGCCGGGGCTGGACGCGATGCAGCGCGGACAGCTGCTGCACGCGCTGATGGCCGGCATCTGGAGGGAATTGAAAACCAGAGGTGGTTTGGATGGAGATGTTTCCGCGGTGATTTCCAGAAGCGCGGAAAAAGCAGTCAAGGATCTGGAAATCGAAGGGCGCTTCGCCGAACTCGAAAAGCAGCGACTGGTCCGCCTCGCGCGCGACTGGCTCGAGATCGAGCGCGGGCGCCCGCCGTTCGAAGTCGTGCAGATAGAACAGAAACGGACGCTCGAAGTGGGCGGCCTGTCGTTCAGCGGCCGCATCGACCGCATGGACCGCCTTCTGGAAGGTGAAATGCGCGGCACGCACGCGATCATCGACTACAAGACGGGCAGCCGGGTCACGTCCAGCGACTGGCAGGGACCGCGCCCCGACGATCCGCAGCTGCCGATGTACGCGATCACCGCAACGGAAGATCTCTCGGCGCTCGCGTTCGCGAAGTTGCGCGCGGGGGACATGAAGTTCTCCGGGTTTTCTCTGAATGAAAAAGAAATTCCGGGCGTCAGGGCGGCGAAAAACTGGGGCGGCCTGGTCGCGACCTGGAAGGCGGAACTGGAATCTCTCGCTTCGGGCTTCGCCGCGGGCGATGCGCGCGTCGATCCGAAGCGGGGGCTCACGACGTGCAGAAACTGCGACCTGCAGCCGCTATGCCGCGTGCACGAACGGCTCAGCGCCCTCGGGGAAGAGGAGGGCGAAGAATGATGCTAGGCGGAGCCTCTCGGTTCAGGAAGATTTTTCGCCACGAAGTTGTCCACCGCGGTGAGGATCTCCGCGATGTGCACGCGCGCGAAGGGCGTGGACTGGATCCACGCCGCGTAGAGCTCGCCCTCGGGCTTGACCAGCAGCAGCGCGGGTTCCGCGAACAGCATCGGCTCCTTCTGCTGCGTGGCCGGGTTGATGCCGCGCCCCTCGGAGATGTAGAGGCCCGCGCGGCGCGCGTCCTCGACGTCCAGGCCGTAGCCGACGCGCAGCTTCTTCAGGCCCCAGTCCTTGACCGCCTTCTCGGCGCCTTCCTTGCGGTCGCAGGACAGCGCGATCACCGACACGCCGCGCTGCTCGAAATCGGGCACCAGGCGGTCCAGGTCCGCTACCCAGACGCGGCAGATCGGGCAGAAAATGCCGCGGTAGAAGGCGAGCAGGGACAGCTTGACGGATTTTTCGCGCGCGAGCGCCCAGCGTCCGCCGCCGCCCGCACTTTTACTCACCAGTCTTGCATCGATCGCGGGCATGGTGTCGCCCGGTATGACTCGCATGGTTGATTCCTCCGCGCCCATGATAGCCGACGCGAAGGAGCGCGAACGTGCGCTGGACCCCACACGCTCCTTCATCGTCCAGGCGCCCGCGGGCTCGGGAAAGACCACGCTGCTGGTAAGCCGATTTTTAAAACTTCTGTCATCGACGAAAAAACCTGAAGAAGTCCTCGCCATCACCTTCACCAGGAAGGCGGCGGCCGAGATGCGAAAGCGCGTGCTCGAAAATTTGCCCAACGCGGCGGACATCGCGCACCGCCTGCGCATCGAGACCATAGACGCCTTCTGCCTGTCGCTCGCGCGCCAGCTGCCGGTGCCGTCGCAGTTCGGCGTCGCGCCCGGCATCGCCGGCGATCCGGAGCCGCTGTACCGCGAGGCGGCCTGGCGCGCGGCCTCGGCCTTCGACAACCCGGCCGTGGCGCGGCTGCTCGCGCACCTGGACAACAACGTCGGCACCGCGGTCGACCTGCTCGCCGGCATGCTGCGCAAGCGCGACCAGTGGCTGCGCAAGACCGGCCTCGCGCCGACGCGGCAGGAACTGGAAGCGTCCTTTGCGTCTGAAAGGACAAGACTCCTGGATCGTGCAAGGGAACTCGATTCGCGCGCCTCGGAGGAATTTGCCGAAAGCGTTTTGACGAAGAAAGGCGAATGGAGAAAACGCTCCAGGGAGGCGCAAGCCCTTTCATCCAATGAACCGCTGCGCCAGGCGCTCGCGGCGCTGCTCGAACTTCCCCCGGAAAAATATTCCGAGCCGCAGTGGGAGGCGCTGGAAGCCATGCTCGCGCTGCTGCCGCTGGCGGCGGCCGAATTGAAGCTCGTGTTCGCCGCGCGCGGCGAGGCCGACTTCACCGAGGTCGCGCAGGGCGCGGTGCGCGCGCTGGGCAGCGTGGACGATCCTTCCGACCTGCTGTTGAAGCTGGACAGCAAGATCTCTCATATCCTGGTGGATGAATTCCAGGACACGTCCATCAGCCAATGGGAGCTGCTGGAACGCCTCACCGCGGGCTGGGATGGAAGTGGAAACCCTGACGGCGACGGCCGCACCCTGTTCGTGGTCGGCGACCCGATGCAGAGCATCTACCGCTTCCGCGAGGCTGAGGTGGGCCTGTTCCTGCTCGCACGGCGCGAGGGACTGCCGAACGTGAAGCTGGAGCCCATCGCGCTCAGGACCAATTTCCGCTCGCAGGCGGCGCTGGTCGGGTTCTTCAACGAGGCTTTCGGAAAAATATTCCCGAAGCAGGAAGCGGAAACTTCCGGCGCCGTGCCGTATTCCCCGGCGTCGCCCAACGATCCCGCGCTGCCTGGCGAGGCCGTGACCTGGCACGTCTGCCCCGATTCCGTTTTCGAATCCAGAAAAATAATGGAAATAATCCGGGAAAATTCCGGCAGTTGCGCGCTGCTCGTGCGCACGCGCGCTTCGCTCGCCGACATCGTGCCCGCGCTCAAGGCTGCCGGCATCCGCTTCCGCGCCATCGAGATCGACAAGCTGGGCGAGAAGCAGGTGGTGCAGGACCTCTTCGCGCTCACGCGCGCGCTCACGCACCTCGCCGACCGCGTGGCCTGGCTGGCGATCCTGCGCGCGCCCTGGGTCGGGCTTTCGCTTTCCGACTTTTCGAAATACTTTGAAAATAAATCCGAAACCGTCTGGGAATTGATCCGGAACGTTCCTTCGCTGGATCGCTTCCGTGCCGTCCTCGCGCCGGCGCTCGCCAACCGCCTGCGCGGCACGCTGCGCGACCGCGTCGAATCCACCTGGCTCGCGCTCGGCGGCCCTGCCTGCATTGCTGATGCCGGCGAGCTCGAGGACGCCGAGGTCTACCTGGACGCGCTGGAGAAGCTGGAGGAGGCGGGCGAGGTGGACTTCGCGCGCCTGGCCGAGCTGCTGGAGGAGCTCTACGCGCCGCCCGATCCCGCGGCCACCGAGAGCGACCTGCAGATCATGACCATCCACAAGGCCAAGGGGCTGGAATTCGGCACCGTCATCCTGCCGGGCCTGCATCGGCCGCCCGGCAAGGGCGATGCGCCGCTGATGCGCTGGAAGGAGCTTCCCGACAGAAGTCTCCTGCTCGCGCCTATCAAGGAAACGGGCGGCGACGCGGAACCCGCCTACGAATACCTGAAGCGCCTCGACCGCGAAGCCGAGGACACCGAAGCCGCGCGCCTGCTCTACGTCGCGGCGACGCGAGCCGAGCATCGCCTGCACCTGCTCGCCTGCCCGAAGAAGACCATGCCGCCGAAGCGCAGCCTGCTCGCCTGCGCGTGGCCGGTCGCCGAACCGGTTTTTGAAGGCATCGAAGCGCCCGAAACGAATTCGAGCGAATCGAATTCGCAACCGGCCGCGCCCTTCATCCTCAAGCGCCTGCCCGCCGGCTGGACGCCGCCCGCGGCGCCGCCGGCCGCCGCCTGGACCGCGCCGCCCGAGGGCAGGCGGGAGGAGCAGATCGAATTCTCGTGGGCGAGCGAAACCGCGCGGCATGTCGGCACCGTCGTGCATCGCTGGCTGCAGGCGATGGCGGAGGCAGGGCTCAAAGGCTGGGACGCGAAGCGCGTGGAATCGCTGCGGCCCGCGATCGAGCGCGACCTGCGCAGCCGCGGCGTGCAGTCCGCCGGCCCCGCCGCCGAACTGGTGGCCGCGGCGCTGAAGAACGCGATCGGCGACGAGCGCGGGCGCTGGCTGCTCGGGCCGCACCCGGTAGCGTCAAACGAATACCGGTTGCGCAGCCGTGGCCGCAGCTTCCGCATCGACCGCTACATCGAGGATGCGAAGGGCGCGAAGTGGGTGGTGGACTACAAGACCGGCGAGCACAGGGGCGGCAGCGTCGACGCCTTCCTCGATTCCGAGCGCGAGCGCTACAAGGCGCAGCTCGACGAATACGCGAAAGCGATGAAAGGCGCGCGCCCCGCGCTGTATTTCCCGCTGCTGAAAGGCTGGCGCGAGTGGTAATCCCGTTCAGTCGGCAGAAACGAAACCGATCTTGCGTTTCAGCGCGGGCGCCGGCGGTGCCATCAGTTCCCTTATCGCATCGAATACGACCTTGAATTGCCGGTCGTATTTCGACTCCAGATCATCCAGGCGCCTCGACATTTCGCGGTCGTGGCCGATCAGGTCGCGCAGGCGGACGAAGGCTCGCATGATTTCCACGTTGACTTGCACCGCCCGCTCGCTTCGCAGTACCGATGAGAGCATCGCGACACCCTGTTCGGTGAAGGCATACGACCCGTGGCGCCGGCCACCCCAGTTCCGGAGCTGCAAACTTGAGGTCACAATTTGTGACCTCAAGTTTGCAGCTTCTTGTTTTGTAAGCAAAAACATGAAATCTTGCGGAAACCGACTGGGGTTCCGCTTGACCGACTGCAGTAGCGCTTTGGTCGTGACTCGGTAGAGTTCCGCGAGGTCTGTATCCAGCATGACCTTGTGCCCGCGAACACTGCGGATACGCTGGGCCAGGGGCAATGCGGAGACGGGTTCGGACATTCCGTACGAACGCCGGTAGCCCGCCGCGCGTTGACCCGACTAGGATATTGCCCATGACCCGAACGCTCCTCGTTGTTTTCGCCACTCTCTGCCTTGCCGCTTGTGCAAGCACTCCACCCGTTCCGCCCGCCGCGCTCGCCGATCTCGCGCCCACCGGCAAGCTGCGCGCGGTGATCAATTACGGCAACCCGGTCCTCGCGAAGAAGGACGCCGCGGGCGAGCCCGCCGGCGTGTCGGTGGATCTCGCGCGCGAGCTCGCGCGCCGGCTCGGCGTGCCGGCGGAGCTCGTCACCGTCCCCTCCGCGGGGCAGTCGGTCGAGACGCTCAAGTCCGGGCGCGTGGACGTGGGCTTCTTCGCCATCGATCCCGCGCGCGCCGTGGACACCGCGTTCACCGGGCCCTACGTGCAGATCGAGGGCGCGTACCTGGTGCGCGACGGCTCGCCGCTGCGCGCCAACGACGAGGTCGACCGCGACGGCATACGCGTCGCGGTCGGCTTGAAGAGCGTATACGACCTCTATCTCACGCGCGAACTCAAGAAAGCGAGGATCGAGCGCGCGCCCACCTCGCCCGTGGTGGTGAATTTCTTCATCGCCAACAATCTCGACGTCGCCGCCGGCGTGAAGCAGCAGCTCGAGATGGATGCAAAGCGCGTTCCCGGCCTGCGCCTGCTGCCCGGGCGCTTCATGGTGATCAACCAGGCCATGGGCATGCGCCTCGGGCGCGAGGCCGGCGCGAAGTACCTCGCCGCGTTCGTCGAGGAAATGAAGGCTTCGGGCTTCGTGGCCGAAGCCCTGCGCCGCCACGCGATCGAGGGCGCGGCGGTGGCGCCGCCGGACAGCTAGGCGGCAGCCGCGGCGGCGCCGCGCATCTTGCCGAGGACGCCGCCCATGATGCGCTCGAAGAACGGCACTTCGGGCTCTTCTTCCATGTACACCGCCTCGCCGGTGCGCAGGCGCCGCGCGATCTCGGCCCGCGTGCACTCGATGTATTCCTTCTCGCCGCGGTCGGAGAAAATGAAGCGGGTCTTGCGCGGGGTGATGAAGATCAGCCGCGCCGGCCGGCGCTGCTCCTTGTCGTCCACGACCTGCAGGAATTCGACCCAATCGCCCTGCTTGAGGCGGTCGGGGTCGGTCACGCTGCCCGTGTCGCGCACCGGCGCAGCGGGCGTCGAGTCGGGGTCGGCCGAGAAATCCAGGTCCAGCGCGCCGACCTGCACCTCGCCGCCGCCGTAGGGGTTCTTGACCGTGAGCTTGGCGGTGAAGTCGAGCGCCGCGGCGGGCGCGGGCGCCGCGGGCGCGGCGCCGGCCCCGTCCTTGCCCTTCAGCGGCGCGCTCATGATCTTGGTGTGCGCCTTCATGAGCTCGGGGAAGAAGAACTCGCGCACCTCGTGCTCGACGCCGGCGACTTCCAGCCCCGCTGCGAGGCGCTTGAGCAGCGGCGGCACGATGGTGGCGAGCTTGCGGCGCTCTTCGGTGGTGTCCTTGGGCTGCACGCTCCAGATCAGCTGCTCCATCGCCTCGATGGAGTTCTTCCAGGCGTCGCTGGAGGTTCCCACCCTGACGTGGATGATCACCATGAGCTTGAGCCACTGCTCGGCGAGGAACTCGAGCACCGCGCCCGGCGGCAGCTTGTTCAGCACGCGCGAGCGGATCTCCTCCTGCGCCACGCTCTTCGCCACCGCCAGCGCCTCCTCCTGGATCACGCGCTCGGTGGCCGCCTGCGCCTCCTGCACGACGCGCTGGTCCTCGCGCGACATGAGCTCGACCAGCTGGTCGCGCACGATGTTGAAGATCTCGACGTCGTCCTGGTAGCCGCTGATCAGCTCCTGCAGGATGGTCTCCAGGTGGGCGAACAGCGGGCTCTGCGTGTTGAAGTCGGCCGGCAGGCGCTCGGCGATCTCGCCCAGCTTCTCGAGCAGCAGCCGGGCGGGGTGGGCCTTGTTGGAGAAGAAGGTCTTGTCCGCGATCGCCACCTTGAGCATCGGGATCTGCAGGCGGCCGATCAGGCCCTTGGCGCCCAGCGGGATTTTCGCGTCGTCGAAGAGCTGGTCGAACAGCATGGCCACCACGTCCAGCGTCATGGCGTCCATCTGCCCCATGCTCGCGCCCACCTCCGAGGATTTCAGCTCGTGCAGGACGTTGGTGGTGCCCGTGACGGGCGCGCCGCCCGCGGCGAACTGCCCGCCGCCCGCGCCGAGGGCGGCCAGGCCGTCGAGCTGCAGCTTGGTGAGCGAGCCCAGCAGCTCGGCGCCCGCGAGCATCGGGCCGCCGCCGACGCCGGTCCCCGGGCCGCCGCCGCCCGGACCGCCTGCGCCGCCTTTGCCGGCGAAGAGCTTCTGCAGGGCCGCGAACACGTCCGTTTCGCCCGCGGACTCTTCGTCCTCGCCGTCTTCGGCCTTGCCGTCCTTGTCCTTGGCGCCCTTGGGGCCCTTCTTGCCCTCGTCCTTCTTCGTCACGCCGTAGCGGATCTTCGGCAGGATCGCGTTCTGCACCAGCAGGTCGTTCACCGACTTGTAGATCGAGCGGACCTCGTCCAGCACGTGGTCGTCGAACAGCTTGAGGAACACGCCGCGCACCGGGACGCTCTCCAGCAGCTTGCGGCAGGTCTTCTTGTAGGCGTCGCAGATCGCCTGCGGGCCGAGCGGGTTGCCTTCGGACTGCAGGTCGGCGTCGCCCAGCAGCACGCCCACGCGCTGGTCGAGGGCGTTCAGCTCATCCTCGCAGATGCGGCGCAGTTTGCCCGCCATTTCGTTGAACTTGAGCGTTTCCTCCAGGTCGTCGTCGGCCACCAGCGAGAGCTCGAACGACGAGGCCTCGGGGTCGAAATCCGAAAAGCCGCCGCCGGTCTTCTTGCCCTTCTTGGTGCGCTGCTTGAATTCGCTCAGGTAGCTCGCGCCGAACTGCTTTTCCATCGCCGCGCGCTGCGCGCGCACCGCGTCGCGCGCTTCCAGGTAGAGCTTCTGCGTTTCGCGGTTCTGGGTCTTGGTGGAGAGCTCCGCGAGCGCCGCGTCCGCCTTCTCGAGCATGCCGGCGATGGCCTTGTCCAGTTGCCCGGCGACCAGGTCGCGGCATTGCGTCAACAGCCCGTCGAAAACAGAGGTTCCTTCCATCGTCTTGGGTAGATCCGCCGAGCCCGGGTGAAAAAGTGTAATGATTGTAGCCTGTCGGCCGTGTGCGCTATTTAACGAACGATGCGCGCTTCCTCATTAGAATCGAACGCTTACAGCCCCCCATGTCCCTCAAGCGCCCCCGCGGCCACCCCGGCACCCTGGTCGTCCTCGAGCACGACTCGAAGGTCCTCAGGGGCAATCCGCTCGGCGATCCGCACCGGCGCAAGCTCGGCGTCTGGCTGCCGCCGGGCTACGACCACGGCGCACGTGGGGGGAAAAGCCCACGCTACCCGGTTCTTTACGACCTCGTCGGCTTCACCGGCTCCGGCCTCGCGCACGCCAACTGGAAGCCCTTCGGCGACAACGTGCCCGAGCGCGCCGCGCGCCTGATCCACGAAAAGAAGATGGGGCCCGTCATCATCGTCTTCCCCGACTGCTTCACCGCGCTCGGCGGCAACCAGTACGTCAACTCCTCCGCCATCGGCGACTACGCCGACTACCTCACGCGCGAGATCATCCCCTTCGTCGACGGCGAATTCCGGACGCTGGCCAGCCGCGAGCACCGCGGCTGCTTCGGCAAATCCTCCGGCGGCTACGGCTCCATCATCCACGGCATGAAGTACGCGAAGTACTGGGGCGCCATCGCCGACCACTCCGGCGACGCTTATTTCGAGTTCGTCTACTGGCCCGACTGGCCGAACACGCTGAACGAGCTGGCGAAGTACCGCCGCTCGAAAACCAGCAGGAACCTGGCGAAAGGGCTCGATGACGGGCGCATCAAGCGCTTTCTTAACCACGTGTGGAAGCGCGAAAAACTCTCGGGCAAGGAAGGCCACGCCATCATGAACCTCTGCATGGCCGCCACTTACGACCCCGATCCGCGCGCGCCCCTCGGCTTCCGCATCCCCTTCCACGCCGAAACCGGCGAAGCCATCCCCGGGCGCTGGCGCAACTGGCGCCGCCACGACCCGATCAACCTAGTCTCGAAGTACCGCGCCAACCTGAAGTCACTTCGCGGCATCTACATCGACTGCGGCTCGCGAGACCAGTACCACATCCACTACGGCTCGCGCCTTTTATCCCAACGTCTCGCGAAAGCTGGGATTCGGCACCGCTACGACGAATTCGACGACGATCACTCCGACATCGACTACCGAATGGATGTTAGTTTGCCGTTTCTCTACCGGGCGCTAGATTGAAATAAATAGCCGAAACGAAGATTTCGACGCTAAGCAGTTCGAGTTGAAGTTGGGGGAAGGGGTTGTGAACGGCATTCCGCACGATTTTCCATTCTTTTCATCTCCTGATGGGCGAGTGCCGGTTTTCGTCTGTGGCGCGGGGTTTTCCAGAGACTTAATCCCGCTCCCTGGAGTGATCGTTAGGACTCATCGTGCCAGTGCTGAGCGAGCCATTTCGGCAAGTGCTGGCGCGACGTTTACGCCCGTGACAGGTGATCCGGATGGCAATTTGCCGGATACCTTGTATCTCTGGGCTGACGAAGCTATTGAATTTCTGCGAGTCCATGGTGATCCGTGTCCGCAGTTAACCTTGGCTAGCCTTCTTGGAATCACCTCCGGAGCTGATTGGCTCGCCGGTGTAGATGCACCGATAACCAGGCTAAAGGCGCGACACAGGGTGGTCGCTCGGTTTGCTAGAGAGTCAAAATGGCGAGCGCTTTGGACTTTCAATTGGGACTGTCACTTAGAGGCAGCATTGCGTGGGGTCGGCATTACTGACGATCCTATGGCATCTCCGCAACCTTGGCCCGCGCGATTTCAGAGACTACTTGGATTGGAGGACTATGGTGTTCAACCTCAGGTCGGAACGATCCAAGTTCATAAGCCGCATGGCTGCGTAAAGCGCCTACGCGATGCGGAGCAAGATATTCGATTGGGAAAAAAGACTCCAAATGATTTCGGGGACATTAAATTCAAAATTGGTAAGACGGAATTGGACGCTCCACCAACTGGCCTGCCCGCCGATTACCAGCTATTTCGTGCTCGACTGCTTGAGCATTTTGCTGGCGCGCCCCTTGTTGCCGCTGGTTGGCGAGCGGCTGAGCCTTACTTTCTTACAGAGTTAGAAGGAGCGCAACCGCAGATTCGGCAATATCCTGACGCAAATACTCGCCTTTCAGTTGCAGATCTGGAATTCAATGCGCAGGGACATCATCGTCTAGCGATAGCCTACGGAGTGACTCCTGCTCAAGCACATGTGAAGGTCGAACCTACTGGCTTTGATCAGGACCGACTAATGCAATGGGTGCAGGCTATTTATACACTTCGATATCTTGAACACCACATTGGAAACCCAGCGAGGGGAGCAGAAATTCTACAGTTACGTACCGTGGTTACTGATACTGGAGATCCTCGCTGGGCAATCGAATGGTCAGATTTCTTCCTTCCTAGTTGGGTTCGGTTGTGCTGGCGAGAAGGTCTCGTGCAAGCTAGGAATGCTGCAGGTGTTCTTTTGGATCCTGCAGAAATTCGGCTAGAAGACGACTGGCATGTGCCGATTGCGCAAACAATTCCGGATCGCCCTGAGCTGATCTCCGCCGCCTATCTTCTCCTCGGGTTGCAAGCTCACGGAAGTACCTGGGATTGTCAGAAGGCGCCAGGCTGTCTATATGACAAAGCACGTTCTCTTCTGGTGGTACCTGTGCCTGCCTGGGGTGATCCCGGCAAGCGCAATTGGCTTAACTCGATCAAGCCCTTTTTGCGTCAATTGCATTCAGTATTGAGTATTTGCAGCGAAGTGAAGGTTCTTCCAATGATCGCTGGTGATTCAAATCCTACTGCGGACCAATCCGATCATGCTCTGCGCGCGATTCGTGTATCTGCGTCCTCACTGGGCCTAGCTTCTGGCACGACACTATCAAGCACTAGTCTCGCTGCGTTGGCAGGGGGTGCCGTATGAAAGTGACATTTCAGAACGTTCGACCTTACTTTTTGAAATGCTATCAAACTATATATGGGGACGAATTTGAGTTTGTAAAGGGATGGTCCGAAAGTCCAACGACTCCGACGTGGGTTGATGTTTCGTCAAAGCGGCTTACGACTGCAGACGAAGTGGTTGCGGACGGCGGGGTAATTGTCGATCCAGAGATTGGGCTTTTGCAGTATTTGCTTCCTTTAGATTCATTAGACGACATCCCTACGTCAGTTGTGCGAGCAGCTTCGATGCGCTCACAGCTGAGTCCAAATTTAGATGTCCGTGCAGAAGGCAACGACCAGGGCGACGCGTCCGGGCCGTGGCGAATCGCTATTTGCTGGTTCACTGATTCACTCCAGAGGCGCAAAGAGCTTGTTGATGTGCTTGCGAAGCTGCGGCAGAAATCTACTCATTTCGAGGAGATACCGGTAGATATCGTGTCAGTAGCTGGATCAGATTGGGTTTCGGCGTTGCAGAAGAACGGTATGCCTAGACTCTTGCTGGAGACGCGCAGAGTGTTTCGTCGCCATGGAGTTGAAGAGGTGGAGCGTTGGCTAAGCGCGGACGCGGCGCTGGCGGACGCACTAAGGGGTTTTGAGCGTTCATTTACCAACCCCAGTCAGGTGGCAGTTGCGAGGGAGTTCGTTGAGAGATTTAGTGGAATTGGAGTGCAGCCTGCAGCGGTGACAAAGCCTGCCAATCCGACTAAGGGTAAGCGGATGAAGACCTTTAGTGTTTCTAACTTCCGAAATCTGTCATCGATTTCTATAGCCTTTGAAGATAAACAAGTATCGGCCACTGTGATAACGGGACCAAATGGCACAGGCAAGAGTGCGCTTTTTGAGGCGATGTCCTTGGCTCATGGTGGAACGTCTCAGAGATATCTAAATTTCCTGGAAGACAAAGACATCTCAATCAAAGACAAGGGTGCAGACTATTTAAAACACTATTTGCCGAACCAACTCGCGGGAGGTAAGGCTCCAGTCATAGTAATAGACGGAGAGCAGCGTCCCGTCGTCCTGCCGCCAGATCGCGAATCGGCTCTTGTGTTGGATCGGGCGCTAGATGGTTCGTTTCTGTCCCAAGAGCGATCAGCATTTTTTGCAGTTCAAGATTCATCGAGCTTGGCGGCTACTGTTCTCGGTGAGTATTCCAAACGCTCAGCGGAGCTTGTGACCTTCGCTGAAGATGAGTATGACAGGGCAAATGGTGCCAGACAGACTTTGCTGCGATCACTAGGTGCGAGCGCTGCAATAACGAAAACTGATACGGCCTATCGGCGCGCTGTGGAGAGAATTCTGAATGACGCGGTTCCATTTTCCACTGCTGTACTAGTTCAATGGCTATCGAAATGTGCAAATGATTTCTCCGAGATCGCTAGTGACGCAAATGAGGTTCTGCAGGATTGGAAGCGATTGGAGAAGCAACGCGACGCTGTAGTTTCCGCAATTGTCACTTTGCCAGAGCGTGCCCTAATCGAGGGTCAGTTGCTGATATGGATGGCCGAATTCAATAGATGTGCGGCTCGAACAAAATCTTGGTTAGATACATTTGGATCGGCAGGTTTGGAGTCTGCCAGAGGGAGGGCCGTATCGCTCGCGCAAGGTGTGGCTTCGTGGGGAGGCTGGCTTGAGGATGGAAAGGCAAAGAGCGATCAGCAGGTCAATCCGGAAGTAGTGGGTTTGCGTACTAAGCTAAGTGAACTCGAATCGCAACATAGAGAAATTATTTCAAGAGAGAAAGAGCTAAGTGATCATGCCAAACACTTGGAGAGCGCGAGTCAATTCATTTCAAAGGGCTGGCAGAATCGACACAGCTCCACTTGTCCTACTTGTGAGTCTGACATTTCCGCTCGTGGAGGCATTGTCGCGGTTGTCCAAATTTTGTTGCCCGAAATCGCGCGTCGGCATGCTGCGATTGGCGAAGAGCTAAAGAATGTAATTTCTAACTTGAAGTCGGCTGGCGATGGTCTTGCTCGGATGGGTATTCGGTCTAACCCGGTCACTGTGGAACTTCAGCTTCAGATTCGAGAGTTACTTACTCCAATATTGACCAAGATTGGCGTCAAGAATTTGGAGGATTGGATTGGAAATGCTGATCGTCGGCGGGGTTTGGAAGGCTTCTTAGGTCACGTTGCGTCGTTACCGGTGCTCCCGCCCACAATTGATGCCGAAAATGCTGCGCGCGACGGAGCAACAAAACTTGATGAAAAGATTGATGAAATAAACAGAGTGTTTGCCCGCCCTGACGATGTTAAGGCGGTTCTAGATGTCTTAAAGAAAGTATACGCAGAGGTGGTGCAAGTTCATTTGCCGAGAACGACCCAGGCGCTCTGGAGAGAATTAGCGTTGTCGATGACCTCTGCGCCCTGGCTTTCTGATTCACCGCCTGCCATCAAAGTTCAGAATATCCGTGGAGATCAGCGAGCGAGCATCCGAATTGATGGGTTTGATGGAGAGCCATTGGCGCGGCATATTCTTAATCAGGCCGAAGTGCATGTACTTGGACTGGCATGGTTTTTTGTTCGTTATCTGACCAGTGGACGTTTCTCATCCAATTACTTGGTTATGGACGATCCGGCGCAGGAGATGGATCAAACTACGTATCGAGATTTTTGCAGACTGCTTGAAGCTCTTCTGCGAATTCATAGAATTTCAGATCGAGAACTTTGTTTGATTTTGTTGCTGCATCAAGAGGATCGTGCTTTGGATGCTGCGCGATTGCTTGGCGCAATGCTTCATGTGTTGGGCTGGACGGTCGGGCAATCCAATAAATCTATGAATACTGTTCGGGTGCTTGGGGATAGCAATTTCACTCCAAGTCCTAAGTCCGTTGTCCTCAACTAACAGACCGGGGGATTTCCTTGCATCACCGCAATAATTCGCGCCCACGATTAGACCGAATCTGAAGCTGGCAGAGCACCCGCACCAGCGGCCGGAGCATCAGGAAGTAGATGAGGGCGGTGAGGGCGATCGGCGTGGGGTTGTAGGTCAGGCCGGAACTTCGCCCAGCACCGTGCAACGCCGCACCACGCGGCCCTGCGTCGCCGGATCGTAGGGCGTGGCGCGGTGCATTACGCAGCGGTTGTCCCAGACGATGAGCTGCCCCGGCGTCCAGCGGTGCTCCCAAGTCAGATCGGGATGGATCGCCAGCTCGTTTAGTTCGTCGATCAGTTCGCGGCCTTCGGCGTACCGCATACCGGCGATGGATTCGGCGTGATCGCCGAGGAACAGGCATTTGCGCCCGGTCTCGGGATGCGTGCGCACGATCGGATGGTCGACCGGCGGCACCGCTTTCTTCTGCTCTTCGGTCATCGGCTCTTCGCCGTGCCGCCGCGTTCTGGAAAAATCCAGGTTGTGCACGGCGCGCAGGCCGGCGATGCGGGCCTTCCACGCCGGGGTTAGCCGCTCGTAGGCGCCGTACATGTCGGCGAAATGCGTTTCGCCGCCGCTCTCGGGCACGACTTCGCCGTAGATGATGGTCGCCTGGCCGGTGACGCGCCGCCACGAGCCGTCGGTGTGCCATGCGAGCGTGCCCTTGTCCGGGTGGCGGCCGTTGGGCTTGCCGTGTTCGTCCAGGTTGGACAGCCGGTAGAGCTCCGGATGGCCGTCCGCGTGGTACTGGTTCATCACGTGGATCTGCACTTCGCCGAAATGGCGGGCGAACCGCACCTGGCTGGCGGGCGGCAGGTCCTGCGGCGGAAACAGCAGGACCTGGTAGCGCAGCCAGGCCCGGTAGATCGCGCGGAAGACTTCCTCCGGCACGTCCTCGGCGAGATTCACCCCCGAGATCTCCGCACCCAGATTGGGGGTCAGTGGCTTGACGGAAAAAGGCCAGCGCAAGTCGCTATTGGCGTTCATCGGCGGTTCTTAGCATACAGAAATAAAAACAGCGAGGCGCCTGAAGCTCGCCTCGCTGCCGGATGAATTGCGGATTACTTGGTCTTGGTCGTGACGTCGTCGCCCTTCTTGTTGGCGACGGCGCCGCCGCTCTTGGTTTTGACGTCCGAGCCCATTTCCTTCGCCTTCGGCGCGGCCGCGGCGGCGGCCTTTTTCTTCATTTTCGGCGCGGGCTTTTGCGCTTCCTTGGGGGCCTTGGTCTCGACGTTGGTGCCTTTCTTGTCGGCGACGGCGCCGCCGGTCTTGGTCTTGACGTCCTGCTGCGCTGCGGTGCCGAAGCTGGCGGCCGCGAACGCGGCGGCGACGGCGATGGATAAAAGCTTTCTCATTGATTTTCCCCTGGTGGTTGGATTAGCGGGGGCGTCTTGTCGCGCTTTTCCCGTGCGCACATTCTAGTGCATGCAGGCGGTGGCGTGAAATGCGGGGAATAGCCCCCGGCGGCCGACGTTGGCGCATCATGGAGGTCCGGTTTTCGTCGTTTCTCACCAAAGGGGAGGGGTCATGAGGGTTTCCAAGGGATGGATGGCCGCGGCGGCGCTCGTCGCGGGTTGCGCATCGGTGCCGCCGTCGGAGCAGATGACGTTTTTCGTGACGAGCGTCGGCATGGGCAAGGGCGCCGATCTGGGCGGCCTGGCGGGGGCGGACGCGCATTGCAACGCGCTCGCGAGGGCGGCGGGTTCGACGCGCATGGACTGGAAGGCCTACTTGAGCACGAACCTGCCGGGCGGCGACGCGGGCGTGAACGCGCGCGACCGCATCGGCAAGGGCCCATGGCAGAACGCCAAGGGCGTGGTGGTGGCCCGCAACGTCGACGAGCTGCACTCGGACAAGAACAACATCAACAAGGCGACCGCGCTCACGGAGAAGGGCGAGGGGATCAACGGCCGCGGCGACACGCCGAACCAGCACGACATGCTCACCGGCTCGGATCCGGAGGGGATGTATTCCACCGCCGGCGGCGACACCACCTGCGGCAACTGGACCAAGAGCGGCGACGGCTCGGCGATCGTCGGCCATCACGACCTCTCGGGGCTGAAGGACACGCGCCACATGAAATCCTGGAACTCCTCGCACGGCTCGCGCGGCTGCAGCCAGGAACAGCTCAAGGCCTCGGGCGGCGCGGGCCTGTTCTACTGCTTCGCGGCGAACTAGGGCGGCAGGCCGGCTGCTATAATCCGCACTCGCGGTTAGACCGAAAAAAAGCCGGCTTCAGCCGGCTTTTTTGTTTCCGAAAGTCCTCGAGTGATCGTCGCCTCCGGCATCGCCATGCAGTTCGGGGCCAAGCCCCTGTTTACGGACGTCGCCGTGAAATTCGGCGGCGGCAACCGCTATGGCCTGATCGGCGCCAACGGCTGCGGCAAGTCCACGTTCATGAAGATCCTGGGCGGCGAGCTGGAGCCCTCCGCGGGGACGGTGGCGATCGATTCCAACGAGCGGGTGGGGCGGCTGCGGCAGGACCAGTTCGCCTTTGAGGACCAGCGGGTGCTCGACGTGGTGCTGCAGGGCCACGCGGAGATGTGGGCGGCGATGCGCGAGCGCGACGCGATCTACGCCAATCCGAACGCGGACGAAAAAGAGTTCATGCGCGCCGCCGAACTGGAGGCGAAGTACGCGGAGTACGGCGGCTACACCTCCGAGTCGCGCGCGGGCGAGCTGCTGCTCGGCCTCGGCGTGCCGACGGCGCAGCACGAGGGCCTGATGAGCGCGGTGGCGCCGGGCTGGAAGCTGCGCGTGCTGCTGGCGCAGGCCCTCTTCGGCGACCCGGACATCCTGCTCTTGGACGAGCCGACCAACAACCTGGACATCAACTCGATCCGCTGGCTGGAAGGGGTGCTCGACCGGCGCGCGAGCACGATGGTGATCATCTCGCACGACCGGCACTTCCTCTCCGCGGTGTGCACGCACATGGCGGACGTGGATTACGGCGGCATCAAGGTCTACCCGGGCAGCTACGACGACTACATGGAGGCGTCCACGCTCGCGAAGCAGCAACTGCAGAAGGACAACGCCAAGGCCAAGGACCGCATCTCGGACCTGGAAGAGTTCGTGCGGCGCTTCCGCGCGCACAAGGCGAAGGCGCGCCAGGCGACCTCGCGCATGAAGATGATCGAGAAGCTCAAGGTGGAGGACGTGAAACCCTCCAGCCGGCAGTACCCGTACATCCGCCTGCAGATCGACCCGAAGGAGAAACTGCACCGGTTGGCGGTCGAGGTTGAGGGTCTTTCAAAAAGTTATTCTTCTTTGCCTCTTTTCAAAAACCTGAATTTTTCGGTGGAAGCCGGAGAAAAAATCGCCATCATCGGTCCCAACGGCATCGGCAAAACGACGCTGTTGCGTTGTCTCGCGGGAAACCTGGAACACAAAGGTACGGTGAAATGGTCGGAGAAGGCGCGCCTCGGTTACTGGCCGCAGGATCCGGCGGACGAGTTCAAGGGCGACGAGACGCTGGCGGAATGGCTGGGCCGCTGGCGCCGCAAGGACCGCCCGGAGCAGGACGACCTGATCGTGCGCGCGACCCTCGGCCAACTGCTGTTCTCCGGCGACGACCAGAAGAAGTCGCTCAAGGTGATCTCGGGCGGCGAGGGCCAGCGCATGCTGATCGGCAAGCTGATCCTGCAGATGCCCAACGTCATGCTGCTGGATGAGCCCACCAACCATCTCGACATGGAATCCATCGAGTCGCTCAACACCGCGCTCGACAAGTACACGGGCACGCTGGTGTTCGTATCGCACGACCGCGAGTTCGTGTCGTCCCTGGCCACGCGCATCATCGAGCTCAGGCCCGGGAAGAAGGGCCACGACGCGAGCGTCGTCCTGCACGACCCGGCGACGGTGATCGACTTCCAGGGCAATTACGAGGACTTCCTCGAGAGCGCCGCGACGGAATCGGCCGCCGCCTAGCGCGTCGCTGTCGGCTGTGTAAGACAGGATGTAACGGCAGCCACGTTTGGTAACAACTTGGTGCTGCCGAAGTGCCCCCCGTGCGCTCTAACAGGCATGAGCAAAGGAGGCACTATGAAAAAAGCCCTGATGATCGCAGTGACTTTTGCCGCATTCGGCCTTGCCGGCTGCGTGGTGGTGCCGGCCTACAACACGCCGTATGGCTACGGCTACGGCGCGCCGGTGGTCGTGGCGCCGGCGCCCTTCTACGGGCGCTACGGCTACTACCGCGGCGGGCGCGGCTACTACTGATTCAGCGCTGCGCCAGATAGCGGCGCCAGGGTTTCCAGTAGTAGTTCTTCCAGCCGTTCTGCACGCCGCGGTAGTCGTGCGCCGGCACGTTGACGTGCACGAGGTCGATGCGGCCTTTGCCCCGCCCAGCGGGCAGGAAGCGCAGGATCAGCGTGGAATCGTGGTCGCCCTTGTGGAAGGGCGTGGAGCGCCAGGACTGCACGATCAGCCTGCCAGGGATCGTCTGCAGCACGCGGCCGGAGAGCGCGCCGCCGAAGGCGCGGAAGCGCGCGCCGGGGCGGGCGCCGATCCGCACCTTGCCGCCCGTGATGGCGGCGTGCGCGCGCGAACTCAGGTACTGGGCGTAGAGCGTTTTGGCCGGGGCGGGCAGGACGACGGTTTGCTTGACGATGCGCAGCATGGGCAGTCTCCTCGAATTTTTAAAGTATCGGCGCTCGCGGGCTGTTCACCGAGAGGAAGATCTCGCGCAGGAAGATCACCAGGCTCGCGATCAGCGCCACCATCGACAACACGAACAGCGCGGCGATCAGCTTGCCGAGGTTCTGCGCCACGAAGGCGTCGACGAAGGCGAGCGCGATCAGCAGGCAGACCAGCAGCGCGCTCGTCACCGCCATGGTGATGGCGTTGTAGATCAGCCGGATGCGGCGTATCTCGAAGTCGACCTCGGCCCGCGCGACGGCCGCGACTTCCACTCCCAGCGCGGGCAGCGCGGCGACCAGCGCGCGCCGGCGGTCCACCGAGCGGCCGAGCCTGCCGGCGAGCACGTTGAGCACGGTGCCGATCGCGGTGAGCATGAACACCGGCGCGATCGCGAGCTGGATGACGTGGCTGATGTCGTTCAGCGGCAGCAGGGTCGGCATGGCGCTATTTTACGTACTGGCGGACGCCCTTTTATCCCCTTGTCCCCTTCCCAGCGCGCGCCGCGGGGGCCCGTCGTACATCTACGGGGAATCGGGCGTATGATTTCCGATTCCCCCGCGAGGCGCAGATGACGCCAGTGCAGCCGACGGACTCCGAGCGCGAAAAGATGGCCGACTGCGCGCGCACGCTGGGCCTCGTGCTCGACCACATGTCGGACCTGGTGGCGATGCTGGACACCAGCGGCAGGCGCCTCTACAACAGCCCGTCCTACAACTCGGTATTCGGCGACAAGGAACTGGCGGGCACGGATTCCTTCCGCGAAATCCATCCGGAGGATCGCGAGCGGGTGCAGCGCGTGTTCCGCGAAACGGTGGAGAGCGGCGTCGGGCAGCGCACCGAGTACCGTTTCCTGCTGGCCGACGGCGGCATCCGCTACATCGAGTCGCAGGGCGACGTGATCAGGGACGCCGCGGGCAAGGTCGCGCAGGTGGTGGTGGTGGCGCGCGACATCACCGGGCGCAAGGAATCCGAGCAGGCGCTGGAGGAGACCAACCGCCAGCTGCGCGCCACGGTGCAGCTGCTGGAGCGGCGCCACCGCGAGAACCTCGTGCTGGGCAGGCTGGGCGACATGATGCAGATGTGCACCTCGGCGGAGGAATCGCGCGGCGTGATCGCGCAGTACGCGGATGAATTGTTCCCCGGCACTTCGGGCAACCTGTACCTGCGCAACTTCGGCAACGACCTGCTCGAGACGGCGGCGTCCTGGGGCGATGCGGGGCCCGCCGGCGATCCGGTCATCGGCAAGGACGATTGCTGGGCGCTGCGCCGCGGCCAGCTGCACGTGGTCGAGGAAGCGGGCTCGAAGCTGGTCTGCCAGCACCTCATCGTGGCGCCGCGCGGCCCGTGCATTTGCGCGCCGATCATGGGGCAGGGCGAGGTGCTGGGCATGCTGCACTTGCAGCTCGGGCCCGAGGAAGCGCACCTGCCCGAGGCGGTGCGCAGGCAGCGGCTCGCGTCGCAGCAGGCCTGGGCGCTCACCGTGACCGAGCAGATCGCGCTCGCGCTGGTCAACCTGAGGCTGCGCGAGAAGCTGAGCTCGCAGGCGGTGCGCGATTCGCTGACCGGGCTGTTCAACCGCCGCTACCTGGAGCAGGCGCTGGAGCGCGAAGTGCTCAGGGCGGCGCGCAACAGCCGCAGCGTGGGCGTGATCATGCTGGATCTCGACCACTTCAAGAATTTCAACGACGGCCACGGCCACGAGGCCGGAGACCTGCTGCTGCGGGCGCTGGGCGACTATCTCGTCACGCACGTGCGCGCCGAGGACATCGCCTGCCGCTATGGCGGCGAGGAGTTCGTGGTGATCCTGCCCGAGGCCTCGCTCGCGATGTCGAAGAGCCGCGCGCAGGAATTATGGCAGGGCCTGCAGGGCCTGCACGTCAACTTCCACGGCGAGCTGCTGCGCGGCGTCACGGTGTCGGCCGGCGTGGCGGCCTTCCCCGAGCACGGCAAGACCATGGCCGGGCTGCTGCGTTCCGCGGACGCGGCGATGTACGCCGCCAAGCGCCAGGGCCGCGACCGCGTCGAAATCGCCGAACTGAAGTAAATCTAGCGGTTGCTTCTGCCTTCGGCGTCGTCCCAGGGCTGGCGCGCGTAGCGCCGGGCCTCGTGCGCAGCCCGCTGCTTGCGTTTCCCTTCCTCAGTCGTGCCGAGAAAGTTGCCGAACAGGCCGACCGCCAGCGCGAAGATGCAGATGAAGATCACCAGTTCGAATGCAAAGCTCATGATCCCTCCTCCAGGTTGCAGTGATGACAGTGTTCCCCTGGAGGGGCCTCGAACCCAGTAAGCAATTGCAACAGTGTGTGATTCGGCGACAGGTTTGCGTCAGCCTGTCGCCGGCCGCCGACAGTACGGCTCAGGGCGCGGAGAAATCGATCTCGCGTTGCGCCGACTTGACGTAGGCGGCGGCGTTTTCGGGCCGGTAGACGGCCGGATCGCGCTCCATGCGCTCCAGCGGCGCGTGGTGCAGGCGCTCGAAGCCGTTCTGCAGTCCGCCGATGGGCCGGAAGGCCTTGCCGAGGAACTGGTAGACGCCGGCGCGCGAGTCGCGCAGTTCGCCGAACTCGTCGGGCGCGATCCAGTTCTGCCAGCGATCATCGAGCGCGAGGCCGCAGCTTTTCGCCTTCGTGGCCATCCAGCATAGCGCGATGTCGGACAGCCCCGAGTCCTCGTAGCCGCCGCCCACGTTGCTGTGCGCGCCCGCGAACCACGATTGCTCGATCAGCTGGCCGTTGGCCGCGCCGTTCGGGCCCTGCTGGAACAGCGTCGGCTGGAACAGGCGCCGGTGCTCGTCGATGGCGACCGCGTGGCAGGCGTAGCGCACGTCGGAACTCAGGACGAGGTCGTGGAAGCGCGCCTTGCTCGCCGAGGTGGTGAGCGTGCCCAGCACGCCGGCGATGCCGTAGGCGCCGACGGTGTCCCAGACGCCGAGGAAGCGCACCGGCACGCGCTGCGCGCCGCGGCGCTGGCGGAAATCGAGCGCGGCCTGCGAATCGGCGCCGCCCTGATCGCGCGCCTCGCGCCCTTCATAGACCGCGTAAGCCTCGTCGATCGCCGCCTTGCGCGCCGCGTCATCGGCGATCGCGGGCAGCAGGCCCGCCTTGCGCATCATGCCGACGACGCGCCGCACGGTGTAGGCGCCGCGGCTGAAGCCGAAGAGATAGATGTCGTCGCCCGCCTGGTAGTTCAGGCTCAGGTATTCGTAGGCTTCGCGCACGTTGTGCGCGAGGCCGATGCCGAACGCGCCGCCGAACAAGCGGTCGACCGGATCGCCGGTGCCCACGCCCTTGTCGTAGTGCACCTGCTGCTCGATGCCGTCCGGTCCCTGCGGCAGCACGAAGCGCGCGATCTTGACCACATTCGTCGGGCGCATCACGCCGCGGTCCTTCTGGTCGGGCGTGTTCCAAGTGCCGTCGCAGCAGACGACGAGGCGCCGCATCGCTAGCGCCGCGGCGCCTGCTGCAGCAGCTCCGCGAGATGCTGCTTCCAGAGCTTCGCCATGCCGGTGGTGCCGTGGCCGCGCGTGTCGGGGCCGCCCTGCAGCAATACGTAGCGGCCGTTCTTCACGCGCTTGATGGCGCTTTCCATGACGCCGAGCTCCGGCGGGTTGCGTTCGTCGTCCGAGGAGTTGATCGCCACCAGCATCGCGGCGATGCGCTCCAGGCCCGCCGAAGGATCGAAGTCGGCGGACGACTCCCACTGGTACAGGGTGTCGTTGGCGTCGCCGCGGAAGGGCTGCCCGAGGCGGGCGGCGATGAACTCGTCGCCCTTCGCGGCGCTGGGCGCCTGCTTGTACAGCGCCTGGTTGCCGCCGATGGTGGCGAGGCCGTAGGTGAGCAGGTAGGCCTGCATGTTCTTCGGCTGCGTCGCGTAGTTGCCGCCCAGCCACTCCGGGTCGTTGCGGATGGATTGCGTCAGCATCTTGCGCAGCATGTAGTTGCGCCCGGACATCGCCACCGGCAGGCAGGCCATCGGCACGAGCGCGTCCATGAACGACGGGTAGCGCGAACCCCACATCCACACCTGCATGCCGCCCATGGAATTGCCGAGCACCAGGCGCAGGTGCTTCACGCCCAGGCCCTCGGTGACGAGGCGGTACTGGGCCAGCACCATGTCGTCGTAGTCGTAGCGCGGGAATTTCGCGCGCAGGCCGTCGGAGGGCCGGGTGGATTTCCCGGTGCCCAGCGCGTCGGGCAGGATGATGTAGTAGCGGCCCGCATCCAGCGGCTGCCCGGGTCCGAACAGTTCGCCCGCGAAATCATGATTGAGCAGCGTCGCGCCGGAGCCCGCGGTGCCGTGCAGCAGCAGCACAGGTTCGCCCGTGGGTGCGCCGATGGTGGTGTAGTGCAGGCGCACTTCGGCCAGCACTTCGCCGGTGTGGAAGCGGAAGTCGCGCGCCACCCAGTCGCCTTCCTTCGGCGCCGGATAGTCCGCGGCGCGCGCGGTGCAGACGAGGACGGCGAGAAAAAACAGTGCGAGGCGGTATGGCGATCTCATGGCTCCTCCCTTGGGCGACGACATCATAGCCGCGGGCGCGGCGGCGCTGGTATAGTAGCCGCGAAGCAGCGTCACTCCAGCACAGGAATCCCATGAAGCAGTCCAGGTTCGTTTCGATGATCGCTGCCGCCTCAATGGTCGCGGCGGCGGGCGCGGCGTCGGCGCAGCAGACGGCAGCCACGCAAAAGGTCGGTTTCGTCAACACCGAGCGCGTGATGGCCGAGTCGCGCGCCTCGCTGGAGGCGCAGAAGCGCCTCGAGGCGGAGTTCGCGGCGCGCGACAAGGAAATCACCGCCGGGCCGCCGGGCGAGGTGGAGCGGCGCCGGCAGGCGCTGGCCGAGGACATGAGCCAGAAGCGCGACGAAGCGCTGAAGCAGATCGTCGAAAAAGCCAACGCCATGATCAAGCGCATCGCCGAGGAGGAAAAACTGGACGCGGTGTTCCTCGAGGCGGTCTACGTTTCCCCGCGCATCGACATCACCGAGAAGGTGATCAAGGCGCTCGACGCCGCGAAGTAGACAGGCGGCGCGCCGCCCACGCGGCGAGCGCCAGCAGCAAAACCGTCAAAGCCGCGCCGGCGCCGAACCTCCCGCCGGGGCGGTCGATCAGCCGCGACAGCAGGCCGGGCACGGGATCGCCGGGCCGGGGCAGGGCGAAGGCGACAATCGCGTCGCCGAGCGTGCCGCCGGCGTCCGAGCGCCCGCCCGCGGCGACGACCACGTACTGGCGGCCCTGCCATTCGTAGGACATCGGCGTCGCGATCGCGGCGGCGGGCAGCCGCGCGGTCCAGAGTTCGGCCCCGGTCCTGGCGTCGAAGCCGCGCAGGTACCTGTCCAGAGCGGCGCCGATGAAGACCAGCCCGCCGCGCGTGACGAGCGGGCCGCCGAAGTTGGGCACGCCTGTATGCAGGGCGACGCCAAGCGGCGCGATTTCCTCGAGGGTCCCCAGGTTCGTTTCCCAGAGGATGCGCTTCGAACGCAGGTCGAGCGCCGCGAGCACGCCCCAGGGCGGCGGGTTGCAGGGAAGTTTCAAGGGCGACACGAGCAGCTCGCGCTTCATGCCGAACGGCGCGCCGGCCTGCGGCGACACCTCGAGGCCGGGAAAGCGTTTGCGCATCGCGTCGATTTCCGCCGACGGAAACAGGGTGACGAGGTGCGCCAGCCGCGACGTGTTGGCGTAGACGATGTCGGTCGCAGGGTCGATCGCGATGCCGCCCCAATTGATGCCGCCGCCCGTGAACGGGAAGAGGATGGTCCCCTGCTCGCTCGGCGGGGTATAGAGGCCGTCGTTGCGCGCGGCGGCGATCCTGTCCCGGCACTTGGCGCGGTCCCAGGGCGTAATGCCCCAGGCGTCCCCGGGCGCCAGCTTCGAGGGCGCGAGCAGCGGCAGGTCGGCCGGGAAGGGTTGCGTCGGCGAGAGCGCTTCCCCTGTCGCGCCGCCCTGCGGCACCGCGCGCTCTTCGACCGGAAACACCGGCTTGCCGGTATCGCGGTCGAGCACGAAGATCATCGCCTGCTTGTTACCCGCGATGACGACGTCGCGCGGTTTGCCGGCGACGGTGATGGTTGCCAGCGTCGGTTGCGCCGGCACGTCGTAATCCCAGACATCGTGGTGCACGGTCTGGAAGGACCAGGCCATGGCGCCGTTCTCCAGCCTGAGCGCGACGACGGAATTCGCATGCAGGTTGGCGCCGGGCCGCAGGCCGCCGTAGAAATCCGGGCTGGCGCTGGAGGTGGGCAGGAACACCAGGGCGCGCGCAGTATCCACCGACATCGGCGCCCAGACGTTCGCGCTGCCCGTTTCCTTCCAGCCTTCGCCCCAGGTTTTCGCCGCCGGGTCCGCCGCGTCGCGCGGAATCGGATCCCATTGCCAGCGCGGCTTGCCGGTGCGCGCGTCATAGGCGTGCACCGTGCCGCGCGGCGAGGCGACGCGCTGATTGTCGTTGATCGCCGAGCCCACGATCACCACGCCGGCCGCCGCCACCGGCGACGAAGTGATCTGCCATTCGCCGGGGCCGAGCAGCGGCTTGCCGATGTCGACCCTGATTTCTCCCTTTTCGCCGAAATCCGCGCAAGGCTTGCCGGACGCGAGGTCGAGCGCGATGAGGCGCGCATCGTTGGTGGCGGTGAATATGCGCGCCGCGCAGACGGCGCCCGCCTTCGCCGCAGGGTCGCGCCACAGCTCGACGCCGCGGCAGTTGAACAGGTTGGCCGGCCGGTAATCGGTGCGGATCTTCGGATCGAAGCGCCAGAGTTCCGCGCCCGAGCCCGGATCGAGCGCGACGACTTCGTTGAACGGCGTGCAGAGGACGAGCCGGTCGCCGGCGAGGATCGGCGTCACCTGGAATTTGCTGCGACGCATGACCTGCTCGCTGCGCCTGGCCAGGTCGCCGCTGCGATAGGTCCAGGCCGCCGAGAGATCGCCGACATTGGCCGGCGTGATTTGCGATAGCGGCGCGTAGCGCGTGCCGCCCGCGTCGGCGCCGTAGTGTTCCGGAAAGCCCTCGGCCAGAGCGGCCACCGCGGCCCATGCCAGCAGCCATGCCGGCGCCGTTCGACGCGCCATCACCCCCATGCGCGCAAGTATAGGCGCGCCTAGGCGCCGCGGTTTTTTCCCGCCCGCAGCCGCCAGGCCGCCGCGGCGAACACCTGCAGCGCGTGCTTGGCGATGTTGCAGTCCCGGTCGCGCAGGTTCTGCGAGGTCAGGTTGACGACGCTGACCAGCGCCATCATGCGCCCCGCGACGTCGCTTTCTCCTTCTAGCGGCAGCCGCAGGCACCACTCCGGTATCACCGGCGCGTGGCGCAGCGATTCGACGTAGACGGAGAGCGCGGAGAGGACTTCAGGAGCCGAATTTGCCGTACGTATGAGTTCGAGCGCGTCCATGCGGCAATCCTACGCCGCGCGCGTTGCGCTGGTGTGACGGAACCGCGGAAAAATCGTTACGAGATGTTTCCGGACTTTCGCCAAGCTTTCATCGCGCTGCCGATGCCCGACAGTGTGCGGAAGTTACAATCGCCGCATGATGGTCCTGCACCATGCCTGGCGCTCCAGCGCTTCGCGCCGCGTGCGCCTGTGCCTGGAGGAGAAGGGCCTCGCGTATGAGAGCCATCCCGTGAATCTGGAAAAGATGGAGCACCACACGCCGGAATACCTCAAGATCAATCCGAACGGCGTGATTCCCGCGCTGCTCCACGACGGCAGGCCGCTCTACGAAAGCGGCACCATCTGCGAATACCTGGACGAAACCTTTCCGGCGCCGCCGCTGCGGCCCGGCGACGCCTACGGCCGCGCGACGATGCGCAACTGGATCCGCCACGTCGACGGGCTGATCGGCAACCTGATCGTGTTCAACTGGGTGCACGGCATCGCGAAGACCGCGTCGCAGTGGTCCGACGCCGAGCTCGCCGAGCGGCTGAAGAAAATCCCGAGCAAGGAGCGGCGCGAAGCCTGGCTGCGCGCCGCGCGCAAGCCCTACACCGAGGAGGAGCGCGCCGCGGCGCGCGGCAAGCTCGTGGAACTGCTGGACGGCATGGAGTCCACGTTGCAGGCGGGGCCGTGGCTGGCTGGCGAGCGCTACACCCTCTCGGACATCGCGGTGGCGCCTTTCGTCAAGCGCATCGAGGAAGAAATCGCGCCCGGCGAGATGGCCGCGGGCAAGCATCCGCGCGTCGCCGCATGGTGGGCCGCGATCCAGGCGCGGCCGGCTTTCGCCCGCGCCAGGATCGGGCCGTTTCTGGAATAGGATCCGCGCCGCCGGACGGCCGCGCCCGAAGCGAAGAAACAGCCTTAACGCGGGTCGCGCTGCGCTTTCGCGCGCCGCTGCTCGAGCCGCTGCGCGTGGGAACGCGACGTCAGCGCGTACATCCAGTAGAAAATCCCGGCGAACACTACGGCGGCGAGCACTGCGTCCAGCACTGAAAATCCCGTGGTCATGGTTGTTCTCCTGGCGGCGGAAGTTTCCGCCGGATGCCGTACCGCAGTGGTAACCAATTGAAACAACATGTATCTGACGCCGCGTGCCGCTAAGCGTCTGTTTTCAGCGACAAAAATACGCCAACTTCTGCCGCGACGGATGCCGTGGGCCTGGCTAGGATGGATGCCGATGGAGGTTCCCATGGACACCCATGAGCACGAGCCCTACCCCCGGATGCCCGCGCTGTCCACCACGGTGCTTGGCGTCATCACCGCCATCGTCTACGTCGCCGGCTTCGTGATGGTCGCCGCCTGGTTTGCGACGCTGCAGCTGAACTGAACCCGCAGCGCCCGCCGCCGTAGCCGCGCAGGCGCCGGGTAGACTCCGGCCATGCGTGTGGCACTGGCGGGACTGGCGGCGCTGGCCGTCGCGATGGGCATCGGCCGCTTCGCCTTCACGCCGCTGCTGCCGATGATGCAGCAGGATCTCGGTCTCACGGTCGCCGCCGGCGGCTGGCTCGCCTCGGCCAACTACGCCGGCTACCTCGCGGGCGCGCTGTGGGCGGGCGCGATGCGCGTCGACGCGGCGCGCGCGATCCGCGCCGGGCTGGCGGCGATCGGCCTGGCGACCCTAGCGATGGGCCTCACCACGGAGTTCGCACTCTGGGCCGCGCTACGCTTCGCCGCGGGCGTGGCGAGCGCCTGGGTGCTGATCCATGCTTCTTCGTGGTGCATGGAGCGCATCGCGCCGCTCGGGCGCGCGCTGCCTGTCGGCGTGCTGTTCGCCGGCGTCGGCAGCGGCGTCGCGCTCGCCGGCGTCGTCTGCGTGCTTCTGATGGCGATGCACTCGAGTTCCACCAGCGCGTGGCTGGTGCTGGGCGCGATGGCGGCGGCCATCACGGCCGCGATCTGGCCGGTATTCCGTTCATCGAATGGGAAAACCATCGCCGCCGGCGAACGCCTCCGCTGGACCTGGGCGGAAGCGCGCCTGGTGCTCGCCTACGGCGGCTACGGCTTCGGCTACATCATCCCGGCGACCTTCCTGCCGATCATGGCGCGCGAGGTGGTTGCCGATCCCGCGGTGTTCGGCTGGGCGTGGCCGGTGTTCGGCGCCTCGGCGGCGGTTTCCACGCTCGCGGTGTCCCTGCTCTCGGGCCGTTACGGCAGCCGCGCGGCCTGGATCGGCAGCCAACTCGCGATGGCGGCGGGCGTCGCCGCGCCCGTCTTCCGGCCGGGCATCGGCGGCATCGTGCTGTCGGCGCTGTTCGTCGGCGGCACTTTCGTCGTCATCACCATGGTGGGCGTCCAGGAAGCGCGCAAGGTCGCCGGCGCCCACGCGCCACGCCTCATCGCAGCGATGACCGCGGCATTCGCGGCGGGGCAGATCGTGGGGCCGCTGTCGGTGAGCCTGCTGGCGGGCGCCGGGGGCAATTTCTCCGCGGCGCTGCTGACCGCCTGCTTCGTGCTGATCGCGAGCGCGGGTGCGCTGCGCGGGGGAAAGGCCTGACTGCCGCTACTTCTTGCCGCCGATGGCGCCGAAATCGATTTCGATCTTGCTCACGTCCACGCTCGCCTTGGCCTTGGCGTCGGCCCGGGCGCGCGCCGCGGTGTTGAACTCGAGGTTGCCGGCCTGGAAGGCTTCGGCCAGGCGGAAGCTCAATTCGACCAGCCTGGCGTGCGGCGGCTTTTCACCCGGCGTCGCGTGCACGTTGGCCGAGAGCTCGATGAATACCAGGCGGGCCAGCTCCTCGATTGGATCGTGCGCGGGTGCCGCGCCGGGTTTGGGGGCTGGTGCGGGGGCTGCGCCGTGTTCGCTCATGATCCCCTCATCCTATAGGAGATCGCGCGTGCGTCATAGGTCTTGCGGCAGGCGGCCGTGCCGTAGAGTGCGGGAATGACCAAGCACGCCGCAATCCGCTGGCTGGACAAGCCGGACGAACACGACTACCCGGCCGCCCGGTCCTATCTGGACCTCATATATGGCAAGCCGGCGGCGAAAAAGCTGGTGCGCAAGCTCCGGCGGGCGCCGATCACGCAATTCAAGGCCAAGGACATTTTCCGGGCTTCGGGTCTTTCACTGTTGGGCATCAGCAATGCGCGCGTGGAGATGGACCGCAGGAAGATCAGGAACGGCAACGCGCTCTCGCCTCTGCTGCTCGTGCGCGACGAAAAAAACGGCAAGGTCGTCATTGCCGATGGCTATCACCGCCTTTGCGCCGTGTATTCCTTCCGAGAAGATGCGCTGATCCCGTGCAAAATCGCATGAGAACGGCGGCCGGCTAGAGGACCAGTGGAATGAGCCCCAGCGCCGCGTACCCGAGGAGCAGGCACAGGCCCTGCAGGCCGGCGCCGCGGGACGACAGGAAGTAGCAATAGAGGCCTTTCACCGCGTTGTTGCTCGCTGCAGCGATCACGATGGCGTCGGCCGCCACGTCCAGCGGCGCAAGCGACGGCGCCGACTGGGTCAGTCCCATGATGTACGGGTCTACGTCGGTAACCCCCATGATGGCCGAGAGCGCGTAGACGCCGGCGCTGCCGAGGCGCAGCAGCGCGAAATGCGTTGCGACGATCAAGGCGAGGAAAACCGCGGCGAACAGCAGGGCCGTGCGCAGCTCGAGCGGATTCCTCGACTCCCGATCCAGCGGGACCGCCGTGTTGCGCGGCGCGCTGCGCGTCCAGAACCAGCCGGCACAGAGCGCGACCGCCGCGAGCGCGACGAACGGCGCCGCCAGCCGCTCCATCAGCTGGCGGTTGAACAGCGCGAGCAATGCGGCGAGCCGAAGGTACATCACGCCGCAGGCGACCAGCGTGGCGCCCGAATACAGGCGCGGCTGGTCGTCATGCGCGGCTTGCCGCGCGAGGGCGACGGTGGTGACCGTCGAGGAATAGGCGCCGCCCAGGATCGCGGCGAGGATCACGCCGCCGCGCCCCCTGGCGAGCCGCTGCA